>ORJL010041959.1_pt1 | contig 146092 bp, 127 predicted proteins | sample 1779941 | NCBI WGS metagenome assembly ORJL01 (sample SAMEA104232317, study PRJEB22302) | groundwater metagenome | biome: forest; feature: aquifer; material: groundwater | place: USA | collected 2011-08-07 | depth 5.8 m | reverse complement strand
GTTCGTCGGGCCAGCGCTTTGCCTGCGGCTTCCTTCAGATTCCATCTCGCGATGGACACCCTTGCCGTCCGGCTAACGATTCCCCCTGTCGGGTTCGTAGGAGACTTTCACTCCCTAGTGAGTGCGCCCTGCCGGGCGCACGAAAAAGAAACCCGCTCGCTACCGCGAGCGGTTCTGTATCAGCGATGAATCGCTGGGCTATTTTCGTCCGTCTGTATAGACCGGGGACTTTACGTGCGCAATCGCGGCGCGCCACCTTGGCCAAGCGCGAGAATCGTCCCGCCAAAGCCTACTGCCCAGCCATGATTCCGATCGGTGAAGAAGATTCTTTCCAGCGCGTGCATCGTGCCACTTGGTTCATTTGACCAATGCCCGCCGCCGTTCGTCGTGTGGAGCAGCGTTCCGTTTGTACCGACGATCCAGCCCTCGGCCGCGTCAATAAACCTGACGTCCAGCAAGTCGCTGGTGACATTGGTTCGCTGTTCGAACCACGTGCGGCCGCCGTCGGTAGTCGCGAACACTCGACCAGTCGCGCCGACTGCCCAGCCCAAACGATTTCCCACGAAGCTGGTCGCGGCAAATCGCGTGCGCGCGCCGTCACGGACTATGCCATTGTGCCAGGTCGTGCCGCCGTCGCTCGTCTGCAGAATGGTCGCGCCCGCGCCCACCAACCAGCCGTGCTGTTCGTCGACAAACGCGCCGCCCAGCAACAGAAACTTTGTCGGCAGAATTTGTCTTAACCAGCTCGCGCCACCGTCCCGGGTGAACAACGCCACGCCGCCTTCGCCAAACGTCCAACCATGGTCGGTACCGGTGAATACTGCGCGGGCAAGTGTCGCGTTGGCCTCAGCGCCGTTGGGCACAATGCGCTGCCAGGTTAACCCGCCGTCACGTGTTTTGAGCAGATAACTGCGCGGTTCGTCGTTCGTCCTCAATTTGAGAACGTCGCGTTCGCAAACCAGCCAGCCGTCATGATCATTCGCAAAGTAAACGTCGCGCAGAGCGTCGGTGGTCGGTGGATGAAGCTTGTTCCACGTTTGCCCGCCGTCCGCTGTTTCCAAAAGCGTTCCGCCGCTGCCCGCAACCCAACCATGATTCTGATCGAGAAAGTAAACCGCGTGCAGCCAGGCCATCGTGCCCGAGCGTTGCCGAGCCCAGGAAGAGCCGTAGGCAGAAGGCAGTAGCCAGAAGGCAGTAAGCAAAAGGCAGAAAGCAACAGCGATTACGCGAGGCATAGCCTCATACAGAAATGAATACTCGCGGGCGACGGAAAGGCACAGCCTTTCCGCACTGTGCGGCGGCAAAGCCGCTAGTTTTTGATTTTGCTGCCTTCTGCCCACTGCCTTCTGCTTTCTGTTCTTAGAATCCACCCGTAAAGACTCTCGCGAAACTCAGGATCGGCAAAACGGTGGCGATCTTGTCAAAGACCTTCCATTTATTGCCGGGCACGACGACTTGATCGCCGGGCAGGAGATATAGCGAATCCGGGGCCTGACCCTTGTATATGGCCGAGAGATTGACGGGAATCGGCGTGAGATTGCCGGCCTTCTGTTTGCGCAGGACGAAAACCTTCTTCCTATCGCCCGTCTGCAAAACACCACCGGCTTCGGCGATCGCTTCACTGACTGACAAGCGGCGCGTCATCAATCTGATTCCGGGTTGCGCCACGTCGCCAATCACGCTGTAGCGATACGATCCAGCCTGATCGAGTGACACGGACACTTGCGGATCGATGATGTATTCGTCATAGCGCTTCTTGATTAGTTCGGCAACCTGGTCGACTGTTTTGCCGCTGACGAAAATGCCGTCGGGAATCAGGGCCAGCGAGACGCGTCCACTCGGCGGAATCTTAATGCCGGCCCTTGAATAACGATCCTGACCAAAGACCGCGACGGAAATCACATCTTCGGGGCCGAGCTGATACGTCGTGAAAAAGTTGTTGTAGTTCTGCACGATCGCGGCTTCGTCAGATGCTTGATCCGTGCGATTCGTCGCGGCGTCGGGCGTCTTGCTTTTGTCTTTGCTCTTGTCGCCGGCTAAATCGGTCGTGGCCGAATCGGTCGCGGTCTTTGGATCTTGCGCGGCCGATTGCGCGGCGTCCGTCGATGTGCGGCGCTGGCGCGTCGCGGTCGCGGGCTCTTGCGCGAACGTGCTGGCCGTAATCGCCAGCGCGACTATCAGCAGGATTGTTTGTGTCAGCAACTTTTTCATTTCAACCTCCGGGAATGTCAGACAAACTTTAGTTTGTCGCAGTTCTCGCTTTCGATCCCGTGCCATCTTTCGACGAACTGAAGTTTGTCGGACATCTATCGTCCTCCACGGCCAAGCAGGATCGTCTTGATCGTCTCGAACATGATGATCGCGTCGAGCGTCAGGCTCTGGTTCTTGATGTAGTAAAGCTCGTATTGCAACTTCTGCCGCGCGTCTTCGATCGAGGCGCCGTACGGATATTTGATTTGCGCCCAGCCGGTCAGGCCCGGCGCAATCAGATGTCTCTGTTCGTAGTAAGGAATTTCCTGCGCTAGTTGCGCGACGAAGTGCGGGCGCTCAGGACGCGGGCCGACAAAGCTCATGTCGCCGCGCAGGATGTTCCAAAACTGTGGGATCTCGTCGATTCGGACTTTGCGTATGAAGCCGCCTATGCGCGTCGTGCGATCATCGCCAGAGCTGGCCCAGACGGGTCCGTCTTTTTCAGCGTCGGTGCGCATCGAACGAAACTTCATCAGCGTGAACACGCGGCCGTTGCGCCCGACGCGCTCCTGTTTGTAAAGAATTGGCCCGCGCGAGTCGAGCTTGATCAGAATCGCTGTGACGATCGTAATCGGCAAAGAAAGAATCGCGCCGACTAACGCGACGGTGCGATGCATCGCTGACCGCGCGACCTCGTTCAAGCGCGCGCGCCGGCCACGGCTGGAAAAGATCAGCCATGAAGGTCGCACCATGTCGAGCGACACCCGACCCGTCAGTCGCTCATAAAACGAAGCGCTCTCTTCGATAGAGACATCGCCCGACAAGCTCAAACGCAGCAGCTCCTGCGTCGGAAACTGGCCGCGCCGATCGCCCATCGCCACTACGATGCGATCGATGTTTTCGCGAATGACCAACGGTCCCAGGTCGGCGGTCAAACCGATCACGCAAGGATTAATTAAGCTCTTGCCCAGCAACGCCGGATCGTTATCGACAAAGCCAACGACGCGATAACCGGCATCCGGCCGGCCCAGGGTTTCGCGGGCAATCTCGATCGCAAAGTCGCCGGACCCAACGATCAGGATGCGCTCGCCGATTTCCGGATGACCCAGCACCCAGTGAATCGCCAGACGCCAACCAACCATCAGCAGCAGCGCCAACGGCAAGGAAATCAGGGACACGCCGCGCCCGATCATCGCCTGTGGCAGCGCATAAAAGAGCAATGCCAGCGCCACCCACGCCAGACCGAGCGCCTGCAACAGACGCAACACGAGTTCGCGGCGATCGTGCATCACCACGAAATCGTAAAGGTCGAGCAGATAGAACGATGCCAGACAGAAGATCGTCGCCAACGCGGCTTTGTAGAATCCGTGGTGTACGATCAGCGCGTCTTCCGCATCGATCGCACCCAAACGCACGTACACGGCGACTATCAAGCCGCCGAAAAGCAACATCGCTTCGCTCAGCAGCAGTAAGATCATGCGCGCGTTGCGTCGCGAAGACTTCAAGAAACGAAACCCTCCTCGATGTAAATCATTTCGGGTTGATCACTCGCGCCAGCCACGGCCTCAGCCGGGATGTTCGCTTCGACCCGAGCTTCGACCGGCGGTGCCTGGCGCTGATAACGCGATTGATAGTAGTAAGCAGTGTCCTCTGGCCGTGCTTCGGCGCGATTCAGGACCACGCCCAGAACTCGTTCGCGCGGCAACTGTTCGAGCAGACGATCGACAATCGCATAGCGGGTCTTTGAAGCGCGCACGACCAAAAGCGCCGCGTCAGCGCGATTGATCAGCAGATTCGCGTCGGTGAAAATCCCGAGCGGCGGGGCGTCAATGATGATGTAGTCGAAAAGCTTGCGCGCCTCTTCGAGCAGCCGCGCAAATCGCGGCCCGGAAAGCAGCTCGGCCACGTCTTCGCGCGCCGCGCCACCCGGTAGAACGTGCAGTCCCGCCGGGTTTAACTTTACGATCGCTTCAGTCAGGCGAGTCTCGCCCGTCAAAACTTCAGACAAGCCGCGATCCGTTTCGATGCCGAGGTATTCGGCAGCGCACGGCTGTCGCAAGTCAGCGTCAATCAGCAAAGCCTTCACGCCATCCGTCTGGGCCAACAGCCAGGCCAGGTTCAAAGCCGTGAGAGTCTTGCCTTCACCAACGCCCGAACTGGTGATCACGAACGCGCGCATTTGCTTACGCTCGCCGGCTTCCAGCAAACGCGTGCGCAGTGCGCGAAACTGTTCGCACTCAGGCGAACGGGGTTCGGTGATCGCTACCAAATGCGGCTCGACACGCGCAGCCAGAATGTCTCGCGACGTAAATCTGGCCGCACGCGTCGATCCAACAGCGCCCAAGGTTGCCCCAGCATCACGCGAAGCTGGTCCGCCGGGGAGTGCCGGCCCGCCGGTCTCCTCCGCTGTGTGCGCAGTGGGCGCTGAATCGAAGGCCGCCGGCATCGCCGTAAAAGGCGACGCTGACCACGGATGTTCCGCTTCGCTCTTTGGAGTGAAGAGCGAAACATTATCCGCGTTGCCGTTGCGGCGGCCGGAAAAATCAGAAGGTTTGTGGTTGTGGCGCTGCGCGCTTTCCGCGCGCTTCAGCGCATCATAGACTCTGCCCATTGTTCTCTCTCCCGAGGCCCGAACGGCTGAACGCCGCTCCCAGGTCTTCGATGGTGGTTGGAGATTCCGAGCGGCGCGCGTACTCGTTGATAACGATCGAGGGTTCAGGCACGCGCGGAGCTGGCGGCACGGCGTAACCATGGCCATTGCCGTTGCCGTTTCCGTTACCAGCGGCCCAAAGTTCGGCGCGACCGGCCGCATTAAAGATGCGCGCGGCATCGTTGTCTTCGGCGCATGTCGATTTGCGATCGCGCGGCAGCAGGTCGAACGTGGTCGCGACCTCTTCGATGATCGCGCGACTGATGACCGGCTCGCCTCCGGCAAATCCGTTCAGCAAAGCGTTGTCGCAAAGATTGTTGATGTTGCGCGGAATGCCTTCCGAACAGCGAAAGATATAATCGATCGCGCCTGGCGAGAAAATTTCCGCTGGGCGTGCCGCACCGGCCACCGCCAAACGCGAACTGATGTAACGCGCAGTCTCTTCGACGTTTGGCAGCGCCTTGATGTCGCAACGCAGAGCGACGCGCTGTTTCAGTTGCCGCAGATCGGGATAGTTCAAAACGTTGCGCAGTTCAGGCTGACCCGTCAGAACGATCTGTAACTGCTTTGAAGTATCGGATTCAAAATTGCCCAGCAACCGCACTTCTTCCAAAACATATGGCGACAGTCCGTGCGCTTCGTCGATGATCAAGACCGTGCGCAGGCCGCGACTGTGACGCGACTCGAGCACCTTGCCCAGTTCGATCAGCAGATCAGATTTGGTTTCCCAATTCTGGATGCCGAACAGGGCGGCGAGATGCTGATAGAACTCAGGCACCGACAAGCGCGGATTGAAGATGTAGGCGACCATCACCGTGCGATCGAGGCGCTGCATCATCCAACGCAGGATGGTCGTCTTTCCCGTGCCGACTTCGCCGGTCACGACGATCAAACCCTTGCCGCTCTCGACGCCGTAGTGAAGATTGGCCATCACTTCGGTGTGCGAAGGCGTGAAATAGATGTAGCGCGGATCGGGTGTCAGCGCGAATGGCAACTCTCTTAATCCGTAGAATTCAGCGTACATATCTCCTCCAAACGAGTGGCGCAAATTGGCAATTTGCGCTACGTGAGAAACCTTTCAAATACGTGGGTGAGCCGCAACACCAAGGCGAGTGTCGGCATCGCGACAATTGTGAGGGCGAAGCCCGCGGCCATCGCGAGCTGGTGCCGGCGCGGAATAGCGCGCGCTTCTGCCGCCGTCAGCAATTCAGGAATCGTCACCAGCACCGGGAGGTTCGTGTAGTGCTTGGCGTCGTCCGCGGTTTGAATGGTGAACAGACGCGGCACTTCGAAGATTCCAGCCAGCAGCAAGCCCAGCGCGAATCCAATTCCAAAGCCGGCGGCCGTCAGCAGAAAACGCTTGGGCGCGACGGGTCTTTCGGGCAGATTCGCCGGATCGACGACTTGAATGCCGCCGCCCAGTTGCTGGTTATCGACGTTGGCGCCGAGATTGATTTTTTGCTGCTGCACCAAGAGGTTGTCGAAGTTGGCTTTCTTCGTTTGATATTCGTGGTCGAGCGCTTCAATTCCGACTTCGGCGTTAGGAATCGCGTTGATCCGCCCGTCCAAATCGGCAATCTGCGCGTTCGTCTCGCTGAGCAGCTTTTGCTGTCGGGCAACGTCGCTGTCCATCATCGCAATGTTGGTCTTCAGCGTCAGGATGCGCGGGTCACTCAACCGTGCCAGCTTCTGGCGGCGCTCTTCGATGCGCGTCTTCCAGTCGTTGATCATTAGATCCTGTTGCGCCTTGATGTCTTCGATCTGTTTCCGTTTGGCAACAATGTCGGGATGCTTCTCTTTGTATTGCGTCACGAGATTTTGCAGCTCACCCTCGTATTCCGAGCGGCGTCTGACCAACTCAGCCCAGGCCATCGTCGTCTTTGGATCGGTGGTGTTCTCGGCATTCATGATGATTTCCTGATCGGCGCTCTTGGAGATGTCCCCAAGCTGGCTGCGATAAGCCGCACCCAGATCGCGCGAGCGCCCGAGTTCCGCAATCAGCGCCTTCTGCTCTTCATGCAGCGCCGTCAAGCGACCGACCAGCGCCTGTGACTGCGAAGGCAGGTTGTTCATGTTCTGGTTTAGATAGTCGAGTCGTCGCTTGTCGATGTCGTCGAGTTCCTGTTTCGCGTTCGTCACCTGATCCTCGATGAATTGCTTGGCTGAAGCGCCGGCGTTGACGGTGCCTTTCGTTTGTTCGTCGATGTACCGGCTGGCGAGTTCACCAGCCACGGACTGGGTAGATTTCGGATCGCGGCCGCGATAGGTGATGTTGAACCCGTTGGTGATTTCGTTACGGCTGGTGTTGACCTCGACTTTGATTTGCTTGCGCATCGCGTCGATCAGCAATTCCATCGGCTCGCCGCGCAGGCGTTCGTCGTGATAGAGGTCGTACTTTTCCAGCAGCGGCTGCAAAGAGCTGCGGCTGGTAACGACCTGCGAAATGCTCGTCAACTCGCGCGTCAGGTTCTCTTCCGTCATCGTCGGCACCACCGAGTTCGGCAGCGTCGCCGGTTTGACAACGATCAGCGTGGACGACTCGTAGATATCAGGCAGGCGAAAAACGACGTAGGCAATGGCGAGTCCAATCGCGATCGTGGGAAGCAGGATCAGCCACTTGCGCTTCAAAGCGATGCGGGCATATTCGCTGATTCGTCTCTGTCGAAATTCAACACTCATGTCAGTGCTCCTCAAAATTGCTTACAAGCGCGCCAAAGTTTTTCGCGCTTCGTCGGCTTCGGGGAAGCTGGCGCTTAGACGCAAAGAACTTTCGATCTCACGACGAGCGCCGGCTTTGTCGCCTTTCGCGGCGAGTGCCACGCCCAGATGAAAGTGATAAGTCGGCGCTGGCGAGGCGTTATTTCTCCTCGCGTTGGCCTCGTCGACCGACACAGCCTTCTTCAACTGCTCGGCAGCGGCCGCATACAAACCCTTTTTGTAGTAGACCCAGCCGAGCGTATCGACGAAGCTCGGGACTTCGGGGTTCGACTGCACAGCGCTCTGAGCCAGCCGCACCGCTTCGTCCATGTTGCCCTTGCCGTACTCGGCGTAGAGCCACGCCAGATTGTTCGCGGCGAAGGTCGCATTGGCATCCTGCGCGAGCGCCTTGCGATAGTTGTCAACGGCCGCGTCGATGTTCTGGCGGCTGAATTCCAGCATGCCGATCAGGGTGAAACCGGTGGCGTTGTCGGGACGACGTTCGGTGATCTTCTGATACTCCGCGATCGCCCGCTCCTGCTGGTTCGTGTTCACGAACAACGCGCCCAGCGCCGAATAGGCCGGCAGATAGTTGCCGTCGATTTCCAGGGCACGGCGAAATTCGGACTCCGCTCCCTGCGCATTCATTTGGTAGCCGTAGATTTCGCCTTTCAAAAAATGCAGCGAAGCATTCGCCGGCTGCGCGTTGATCGCCTGATCGATTCGCGCGTGCGCCTGGTCGGTGTGTTTTTGTGCGGCGTAGATACTGATCAGCCCGCGCAGCGCATTGAAGTTAGCGCCATCAATTGCGAGCGCACTGTTGAAAAAGCCAATTGCTTCGTCCGGCTTGTTCTCGTTCAGGGCCACCAGCGCGAGATTGTTGAAAGCGTCGGCGCTGTTCGGCGCGGCCGTGTGCGCCGCATCAAAATCGGCGCGCGCAGTCTTCGTATCGCGCAAGCGCAGCGCTGCTGAACCGTGCGCCATCAGATTCTTAGCGCGCAACTCAGCGAGCATTTGCGGCGAAGTGTTGTGGTCGGGCGTAGCTTTCGCCAGGCGATCCTGCAACTGAGAAGAAAGCTGCAACGCCGTTTTCGCATCGCCTCCGGCGAGAGTGATTTGCACCTGCATCAGTTTCGCCGGCAGGTAGTCGGGATAGTTGCGCTCCAGGTCACCGGCAAACGCACGCGCCTGATCGATTTGACCCAGACGGAAGTTTGCTTCCGCCATGAAGAACAAACCTGCGCGCGAATTCGGTTCCTGCTTCAGGACCTCGCGCAAGTCTTCGATGGCGACTTTCAGATCGCTGGTCTCTCCGCCTTGCATTTCAATGCGCGCGCGCAAGATCAGGGCCTGGCGGTCGTGCGCATCGTTTTTCAAAACGGCATCGACTTCGCTCTTGGCGCCGGCGATGTCGCCGCGCATCAGCATGATTTCGCCAAGCCGATACCGGCCCTGCGTGTAGTCGGGTGCTTTCGCGATGACTTCTTTGTAAATCGCGATCGCTTCATCCAAACGGCCGACTGAGGAATAGAAATCCGCGAGCACCGCGCGGCCTTCGGGCTTGTCGCCATTCAGCGCGGCGAGCGCCTTGTAAGACTCTTCCGCCTTGTCCAGACGCTTGTTGACAAGATAGTAGCTGGCCAACACGAAACGAGCTTCGCGATTCGACGGCTCGACTTGGACGGCCTTTTCAAACTCTGCCTCGGCTGCGTCCTTGCGATCCGTTTGGACCAGGAACTTTCCGAATTCGTAGTGCGCCAGCGCTGAAGCAGTATTGACTGAGATCGCTCGTTGAAATGTCGCTTCGGCGGTCGCGTTATCTTTCATCATCACGTAGAAGCGCGCCAAGCTCAGATACGATTCAACTCGTTTTGGATCGATCGCGATCGCGCGGTTGAGTTCGTCAAAGGCTTCCTTCTTGCGATCCTGTGCGAACAGAACGCTGCCCATCAGGATGCGACCTTCGATGTGGTTTGGATCCTTCTGGAGGATTTCTTTCGCCAGATGCTCGGCTTCAGTGACGGCGGTGGGCGACTGTTTCGCGCCGACCAGATAGTAGTTGCCCAACTTCACCCGTACGTCGAGATTGTTCTTGTCGAGATCGAGAACCTGCTTCATCTCGTCGAACGCTTCCTGGTAACGCTGGAGGCCTTCGAACGTCTGAGCCAATCCCCAGTGGGCGTCGGCCAGCTTGTCGTCAATCTGGATCGCGGCGCGAAATTCGATCGACGCTTCCTGAAACTTTTTGTCTTTGAGCAGAGCCTGGCCGCGAGCAACATGCTGCGCTTTGGCTTTTTCAGGGGTGGTGCACGCGCTCAGCAGCGCGGCGATCAAGACGAGAAACAGAGGAAGAGCGTAGAACTTGCGGCGGCACTCGTGATTTTTCATTACTGCGGTCTCCATAGCGGTTCGGCTTTCTCAGGCAACTTCGAAAGTCGGCCGCGGTTTGGTCGCTCCAGCGTTTCCGTCCGCGGCGGGCAATGCCATTGGAAGGGCGCTTCGGTAGCGAAAAGTTAGGGTGTCAAAAACCTGTTTTCAGCTTGCGCGACGCAGGCGTCGGAGCTAGCTATAGGTAAGAAAGCGGTAATTCGAGGTACCTTTCAGGAAATCCGGTACAGAACCGCTCGCAGTAGTGAGCGGGTGGGTTGAGTGACTTAATTTGGCACAAATGGCGGGAGTTGTGACGCTACCTGAGAAGCTAACTCTGTAGCAGCTTTTAGCGCGGTGTCTTCAGAATCGCCCACCGGCACCATTACGCGGACAATTGCTCCGTCCGAACGACGGCGGCGGACGCTGTCGACGACGGTGTAAACTTTCCCCCAATATTCACTGGCGGTGGCGCGGCCGCGACCCAGATACCAATAGACCATCAGCTCGCGGTCATTGCCATTCTGGACGAGGTAGCGGTTGGCTTCGAACGCGGCCCCTCCATTCACCGGGGTGATCGCGACGCGCGGCCCTTCTGTCAGAGTCCAGCCCGAACCAGGCAGGCAGTTAAGCGGACTGTGATACGTCGCGCCCGTGCGTTGCGTCGCGTAGTAACCGACATAAAACGACGCCACGCGACCGTTCGCTTCAAAGTTGCGCGAAAGATAATCGTCGGCGCGCAAGACTCGCAGGGTCTCTTCATCCAGCGTCTGGTCGCCGCCGCGCTGGCGCCATTGGCCGAGCTGCGTCGGAAAATCTTTCAAAGTGTTGCGTGACACGCTTGCTTCGCCGGCGCGTTGCCAAACGTTGATGACTGCACCACAGAGCAGAAGCAGCGCCAACAGAAGCCAGAATCGAGTTGTATGATTCAACTTCTTCATCAAACTTGCTTGGCCTCCAAAGTTACTCCGTGCGTTGGCGAGATTGGTTTGGCATTCGCAGGAAGGCGCGCGATACGATCCAACGCCCAGCCCGTTGCGAACAGCAGCAAAGCTGCCGCAACATAGATCACCCAACCTGAAAATGTGTGAAAGAAACCATCGGCCACGCGCGTGCCGTAGTAATGAGCCAGTACGCCAGTGCCGCTGACGCGCAGAGCATTCGTCAAGATCGCAATCGGCACAGCCGCGACCACCAGAATCAGCGAGCGCCAGATTGTGAAGTTGCGCCAAGAATGTCCGACAAACTTCAGTTTGTCGTTGTCTTGCCCAGAGTCGTTCGCCAAAGTCGGCGACAAACTGAAGTTTGTCGGACGCCCTTTTGGACCAGTGAAATACGCGTAAACCACCGCCAGCGTCACCAGCGTCATCAGCGAGCGAATGCCGCTGCACGCTTCCACCACTGCGAGTCGCTTCGGTTCGTGTGCCCCGAGCGGCATCAACTCGATCACGTTTCCCTGTCGCAGCACTGAGATATCAAAGAGTTGCATCGCGGACACCGCGCAGCGCGACGCGAAGAGCTGCAAGGGGAAAGCGATTTTGTTGAAGACGATTTGCGGAATCGGAATTGAAAGAACGAACAGGAAAAGCGGCACCGCCAGCAAACGCAGCAAGCGAAATCCCCAGAAGTAAGTCGCCACGCTCACGAGCATCACGACGATCGAGATGCGCTGGACAAAGAGTTCCGCGCCGGCCACGCCGGCCCACAACATGACTATCGCAGCGCCAACGCCAGCAACGCCGAACCAAACCTGCGGTTGAATTCGCTCGGCGGCAAATCTCTTTCGCTCGTGCCAGAGGATGTAGCCAATCACGAACGGCACCAACAGGCCGTGCGAATAATTCTCGTCACTCCACCAGTCGCGGCCCAGCTTCACCAGCACCGTGAAATACACGAATGCCAGGGCGGCGGCGATGACCAGAGGTTGGTAGAACTTTCGCTGAAGGGCGACACTCATTTGGTTTGTCGATGCTTTCGCTGTCGAGGGGCAACCTCTGCTAGCGAAGCTTTCCTGGCGCGGGTCAAATTCAGAGCCCGCCATGATTGGTAAATTGCGAATCTGACGAAGGTTCCTGCGAAAAGCCGTAGGCTTTCATCAATTGCGCCACGTTCTTTCGCAGATCAAACTTGGCCGACACAGTTTCGCGCGCCTGTTCGCCCATCGAGGCGCGCAGTTTTGGATCGCTCAACAACTCGAGGACTCGCGTGCTCGCGGCTTCGGCATCGCCGCGATCGACCAAATAGCCCGAGACACCATCGGTAATCAGTTCGGGGATACCGCCGACGCGCGTCGCCACGACTGGTTTGCCATGGGCCATCGCCTCGGCAATCATCCAGCCGAACACTTCCTCCCAACGCGACATTTGGCAAACGACGGCGGCGGCATCAAAAACTCCCTCGCCGAACGGATCGCTGCTCATGCCGGTCCACGTCACGTGATCGCTGATTCCAATCGTCTCGGCGTCCCGCATATATTGCGCGCGGTGGGCGCCCTCGCCGACGACGACAAACTGCACGTTCGGATTCTGCGCGATCACCAGGCGCGCGGTTTTCAGAAGGTCGCTGATTCCCTTCTCAGGAATGATCCAGCTCAGCTGCACGACGATCGCGCGCCCGTCTGGAATCGAATGAAGCCGGCGAAATTCGATCGCGCGTTGCGGGTCGCAGGAAACGCGAGAGAGATCGACGCCGTTATAGATCATTTCAAACCGGTTCTGCGGCAGCAGGTCCGCTGCCGTCATACAGCGATAGCCATAGTTACTCACGCTGATGACCTTAGTCATCGGCAAATTAATCAGGCGCGCCGCGGCTCGCTTCCAAATCGGAGCGCGTGTCGGGACGTAACCGCCAGGACGCGAGTGATGATCGGTGAAGAAAATCTTCCTGGCCGATCGAAGTCGCGCCTGCCACGGATACAAACTGAGAAAGCCGGTGAAATGAAGATGCAAAATGTCCGGGCGGTACCGGCCCACGATCGCGCTCAATCTATTTCCGTGACCGCTTCCATTGGTCGAATCGGAAAAAGTCTCCAGAGTGATGTTCGGCAGATCGAGAAAGCGTCGCACTTCTTCGGTCGGGTGGCTAAGAAAGCAAAGCGCACTCTGCCAGCCACGCGCGCCGAGCTGCACTGAAAGCTCGCGCGCAAACGTTTCCGTTCCGCCGATGCGTTGCGGTGCGACTCCAAACACTGATACGAGGGTTGGCATGATGAGAGAGCGAGTGGCGAGCCAGGTTGAAGAGCTGAAGCCGTGAACTAGGTGATGGGGAAGGCTCTTCTCAACCGCGCGCCTATTCTCTCGCGCAGTTCCTGGATCATGAGGCCGATGGTGTGTGAGAAACAGAAAGTATCGTACGTAATGGGAGGTTGATCGTGGCGCACAAAGCCCTGAACGAAATTGATCTTGTTGCCAAAACCCAGGATGCGTCGATCTTCATCTGACAAATTCCCGAGGAACGCCGCGTTCAGCAGGAGCGGGTGATAGCGGTAAGTGATTACATCCTCGTGCTGAAGCGGAATGCTCGGATCGTGGTACCCGAAAAAGACCGCCTGCCGCGCTTCGAGCATGGGCAAGCCCTGGCGATGGACCGCGGACGTATCGAACATGAACGCCGTCCCGGCAGGGCCGGTTAACTCGATGAGTTGGGACGAATCCAGTTCTTTGACCTCTTTCTTTTTCAAGTCGCGCGGGTGCTCCTTGTGATGGCTCCCCTTGATGAAGTTGAATGCGCCGCTGCGCACGTCGGTGAGATAAACGCCGAGTTTGATTTCCTTGTGAAGCTTGGTGGCCACCGCCTGGTCGTACCAGGTGTCGCCGTGCCAGCCGTGAAAGTCCCGCCGTGTCGGCAGGGATTTCCAACCCTTGGCTTCGGTCAATTCGTAGTCCGAACCGAGATATCTATTCAGAAGCTGTTTGACCAGCGGATGCAGCGCGAGATCAAGAAACGCTTGATCAAGCACCAGCACGTCTTCGATCATGTGCCGAAAGCGCTCAGTCCTCAGATAGCCATCAAAGTTATTCCAACGCACGCGGCGCAGACGCGCCTCGAACGCCTGCTGCATCCCGCGCAGTTGTTCCGAACTTAGAAGATTCGGCAGAACCACGATGCCGTTCGTCTCGAGTTCCGCGGAGAACGCCTGGACTTCAGACGGCCGAAAAAGCCCACGAGCGCGAATCGGTTCGAGCGTTGTTTGAGTTTCTTTCAGGCTTCTCATTGATTTGTCTCAGAGGAATAAATGGCGAATTCGCACGGTAATTCCGCAACGCAGGGAACGGACGCGCTCATCAGTTCGTGGTCCTCGTCAAAATAGCAACGAGCCGCTCGTCGCTGTCGCCATCCATGTAAGTAGTTGCCGCGGCAACGCGGACTCCGACGAGATTGCAGAATTCCTTGATATGCTTGTCAAAGTCAGCCCGGCTTTCCCCCTCATGTGCTTCATAGATGAGGAATGACCAGGGGATTCTTCCCAAAGCGCTCAGCCAACCGAGATGCCCGCGCACGGCAAGGAATGAAATCACACAGCCATCGAGCGAAGAGCGCAGGAAGTGCGGCAGGTCTGCCTCAAGATCTTTGTCTTGATTGATGTCGCCGCCAGTAGTGGTGAACCGCGTGCAGCCAAGCGCCAGTAATAGCTTCTCGGTATGCGGCGTCAGGAAATCGCGATCCCAGCCGTGACACCAACGCGCGCCCAGTTTCAGATACTGGGCCATCATGCCGCCGATGTTGCAGCCCACATCGAGCACCATGCGTCCCTCAATCGACACCCCAGCGGTCTTCATCAGTTCAACCAGGACCTTCACACGCTGTTCCGGATTGCGCTTTGCCGGCAAGGCTACGCCGGGAACGGACTGATAGAGGTAGCGACGACCGCCGCGCAACACAGTCGTCTCGCCAAAGTGAGATTTCTCAGTAGCCTCAAGCGCGACTTTGCGCAAAGCCGTTTCGTAGCCGGTGAGAATGAAGTTTTGAAAGTCAACATAGTGGAAGTGACCGGCATCATCTATGAGCGCGTTGCCGTTACAGGTCGGGCACTGAAAATCTTCGTCTTCCCACCCGTCGGGCATGTTATTGAGAATCAAGCCTGCTTCTTCCAGGGCGCGAAGCTGTGCAACGCCGGCGGTACATTCGCTCGGTGACGGTGTGCGGCCGTTTACGTCTTCGATGACGTAACCCACCCAGAGAGAGTTATCGCACTCAAGTTCAATCAGATCGTAAAGTCTTGGTCCGACGCCGTGACTGAATAGTAGATTGGCCACGAGTGTGAGACGCGGATGATCGTAAATCAGGTTCTTCTGAAGCCTGCTCTGGCCGCGGCCGTTTTCAGAGCCGTTGCGAAGGTAGCCGCTGTCGCCAATGCCACCGGGATTCATGACAATCTTCAAACCGGCATTGGGAGGGTAGTTGTCTGCCACGACGCGAAATTCGGTTTGCTTCAAGGACTCGGGCGGAAGATAGACGGCGTGGCCACCTTGAGCGAAGTTCAGGCCGATTGAATTCAGATAGGCGATCAGGTCAGCAGAGTCTTTGCAAGCTATTCCCGAAATGACATAGCGCTGAGGCGTTTGGACGGGCAGCACTTCTTCCCATGAAGGGGTAAAACCAAAGGTCCTTGCGAGCAACTCGCGCGGGCCAACTCGTCGCAACAATCTGGACTCGATCAATAACCTATCGGCGCTCTTGGTAATGAAAGCGTAAGCCTCAGGGAAGTGCACAGATACCCAGCCTCTACTCGAGCGGGCGGCCGCCCGGGCAATAAAGTCTTCCGTGCTAGCCGAAGTCTGGTAAGCGCGTTTGCCTTCGTCAGTCAGCATCCAGCACTCCGGATCGTTCTGCAACCAGCCGGCCTTTGCCGGCGCGATCGTGCCCAGCCAAACGAGTTCTTCGAAGCGTCGCAAGGGCCGCGTCGGATGTGCGCTCAACTCTTCTGAACTCAACGCGGCACTGTCTCCGATGCGCCCGAGGAGCACCGGCGCAGGTAAGCCCTGTGGGTGTTCGATCAGAATGCGGAGCGCTTTCTCCAGTAGTTGAGCTCTGCGTTTTCGCGAAATCATTCGGCCGTACTCTCCTCACCTATGATGGGTTCATTCGTTCTCTATGCCGCGTCCACTCTCCGCTCGCGCCGACGCGGCAGTGCGGCCGACACTCCGGTCAGCCAACTTTCGAATTCGATTGACGACAAAGCGGCGCTGTCCAGAAATCTCGGCAGCAGCAACTGATTCGAACTGCGCGAAGCAAAGCCGGTCTCGCACGTGGTCGCCGAGACGATGCCCGCTTCCTGCAGCCACGGCAGAAATCTGTGGTCATAGACACCGCTCGGGTAACAGAAATGCGACGGTCGCTTGCCGGTCATCGCTTGAATACTGTGACGGTTATCTTCGATTTCGCGCAGAAACAGTTCGCGATTCAGCGGCGTGCGATGGCGATGTGTGTGTAGTTGAATGTCAGCACCCTCGGCGGCCAATCGCATGACTTCTTCTGGTCTCAGCAGATGCATGGTTCGCTTTTCGATCAGCGCGTCGTAATCCAGGTTGAGCTGTCGGGCCAGTATTTCGGCGAGCGCGGTCTTCTCTTCCGCCGAGAATTTCTGCGCTTGAACGTGCCGCTCAATCTCGCGAAAAGCAGTGCCACGCGCGGCGGCGGTGCTCAATTCAATTTTCAAATCGTCGCCGGTTATTGGTTTCAGATCGAGCGTCTCGCTTTGTCCTTTCCAAAGCAGATACTCGCAAAAGATCCCGAAGATCGGTTTGTTGTAATGCGAATAGAAGGTCGTCAGGTAAAGCGTCGAGGGAAAGCCGAATTCCCTAAGCAGGGGGAAAGCGCGCTCTTTGAAATCGACGTTGCCGTCGTCGAAAGTTATCGCCACAGATCGGTCAGGCAGGTCGTTCGCGTAGAGACGCGTGACGGCCTCGGCAAGCGGCAGCACTGCGCAACCGGCCCTGGCAATCGTTGCCAATCGCGCGCGAAACATCTCCGGAGACATGTACATCGAACCGTTCCACAGATGCTGGTCATCCGTCGAGACTCCGTGATACGCCAGAATCAAGAGCCGCTGACGGCGCCAACGACTGTTCTGCACCAGCGTGGACACGCCGGAGGTCTTCAGTGATTGCAGCGTAGCTTGTTTGAATCTCTTCAGCATTCGAATCCAGCCCTTAGATAACCGACTCGCGTTCTCTCTTCACCAGCAGCAACAAAGTATCTCTGAAATTCCGCATCGCCAGTCGGCCTGCTGGAAGCGCGGCGAGCACCAACACCGAAGCGACAATGGTAATCACAAAAGCAATACTCAAGCGCGTGGCCAGATGCGAAAACGTTCCGAGCCATTGCCGGCAACCAAACAACACCGCCAGCGAAAAGATCGACGCGCACGCTGCCGGAGCGATTGTGCGATAGAAATCGGCGGCGCGAACCGGGCCCTTACGCCCGACATACCAAAACAATAATGGGGTCGCGACGCAGAGATCAGTTACCGCGTAAGACGCCGCGACTCCGGTTGCACCCCACGGCAACCCGGCAACGATCGCAACGATTGAGATGGCCCCACCGATGAGGCCCCAGTTGAAAATCTCGCGCGCGCGTCCCTGCGTCATGAACACCCACAAAGCCGTCCGGGTAACCGGCTGAATGATTGCGGCCACGCCGAGCAACATGAAAATGCGCCCCGCCGCGCGCCACTGAGGACCGAGCAGAAACAGCACCAACCAATCCGACGTGGCAATCATAAAGACCACTCCGGGCATCGTGATCATTGCGATCTTTTCCAGAATTTTCAGAAACGCCGCGCGATAGCGCTCAGGGGAAGCAGCCAGGCGGCTTAATGCCGGGACTGCCACCGCGACCAGCGGCGCGTTAATCTGCTGCATCGGCATCAGCAACATTTGATAGGCTCGCGAATACACGCCGAGTTGATGAGCTCCCCAAAATTTTCCAATCAACGCGTTGTCCAGATTCCGCGAGAAGTAAGTCATGAAGTTAAACCCGGTCAGGTTTCCACCATACGACAACATCGATCGCACGCCGGCTGTGCGCGAGGGCAATCCCGGACGCCAACGGCAGAGACTCCAGATTCCAAACAGCGTCACCAGCGTCATCACCAGCTGATTCAGAACCAGCGCCCAGTAACCGGCGCCGCGCCACGCCGCGACAATCGCTGCGGTGAAACCGATCAGCAGGGCAGCAGTCTCGACGACAGCGATCGCCGCAAAACGCATCTGCCGCATCAGGATCGCTTCGTGCTGAATGTAGAATCCGGTCAGCATGATCGAGACGGCGTAACCCGCCGCGATCCAAGTCAGACGCGGCTCCTTGTAGAACCATGCAACCAAAGGCGCGCCCGCAAACGTCAACAAAGCGATCAACGTGCTCAGTCCCAGGTTTATCCAGAAAAGCGTGCTGACTTGTTCGTGATTGAGTTCAGACCATCTAAGCGTAGCCGTTGACAGACCCAGGTATTGAAACATGCCGACGAAGTTCGTGATGATGACCACCATTCCGATCAAGCCGTAGTCCTGCGGTGTCAGCAGTCTGGCGAGCACGATCGTCGCCGCCGTGCTGAAGACAAACTTGAAAACCTGCGCCGACAGAGTCACCGCTCCGCCACGCGCGGAACGACCTCCGAGGTCGGCCTGCAAGTGGTCGGTGCGGAAATGACGATTCTGATCGTGATCTGAAATCGTAGTCACCAACTCTAAGGAAAAGTTTAATGGGGTAATGATCGGGAGAGCGGAGAAATGCCGGCGGGTGCGCCACGGGTATTATACAGAAAAGATCGGGAATGGGCGGCGAACTTTTGGTCAAGCATCGAGATTTTCTTCCGCGAATTCTCCGTCGTGCGCCATCAAAGTAGTCAGGAGTGACGAAATTTGTCAGCCACGCCCGAACTTGGGCGCAAAATCCAAAACAAACGGCTGGATTTTGACCGGCGCAGCAATTAATATCGATCCTGAGGAAGTCCCTCGCGACTGCTCGCAACTCACGTCCGCACTGATCATGCCCGCGTCTGGTAAAGAATTCATTTGAAAGTTTCCATCATCATTCCGCTATACAACAAAGCGCCGTACGTGCGACGGGCGCTCGACTCGATTGCTGCGCAGACGTTCGCCGACTTTGAAGTAATCGTCGTCGATGATGGCTCGACGGATGACGGAGCCGCGATCGCAGAGAATTATGCTGACGCGCGCTTCCGTCTAATTCGCCAAGCGAACACCGGGCCGGGCGCCGCGCGCAACGCAGGAATCGCGCAAGCTCGCGGCGAGTTCATTGCTTTTCTCGATGCGGATGACGAGTGGCTGCCGCACTATCTCTACGAGAGCGTACGCTTGCTTGAATCTTTTTGGCCCGAAGTAGCGTCGGTAACCTGCGGCTACATCGAGCATCCATCGGGCAAATCAACTGAAGCTCTCTGGCTAAAACGCGGAATCACCGACGGCGTGCAGCGCGTCGATGCAAACACCGAAGCGTCGCTGGTTGTGAACATGCTCGCGTACATGTCTCCTTGTTCGACCCTGACGCGCGCTGAAGTGATGCGCAAGTGGAGCGGCTTCTACGATCGCGATCGATGCACGTTTGGCGAAGATGCTTTTCTCTGGCTCAAGGTCCTGCTGAATGAACCGGTCGCTTTCAATCTCAAGCCTCTCGTGCAATTTCATCGCGAAGCTGCCGGGCTAAGTAAGAACTTAAGCGGCGCGCGGCCAGTCGAGCCTTTCCTTGCAGACGCGAGCGAGATCGAAAGTGCTTGTCCACCCACGTTGCGAAATTTGCTCTCGCAGGTGCTCGCGATCCGCGCGGCCAAGACGGCCTGCGTGCTCGGCTATTGGGGCCACTGGCGCGAAGCTCGTTCATTGGTGCAACGATTCACGAGCGCGAAGAATTGGCGTCTGCCCTATCACGCTTCGGCGGTCGTGTGCAGCACGCCCGTCGGATCGGTTCTGGGTGCATCATGGCGAGCGGTGTACAGAACCGCTCGCGGTAGCGGGCGGGTAAGTTGGAATCAAAACGGACACTCGGCCGCACACGATGGCGACTCAAGAGTCCAAATTGCAAATTCCAAACTCAAGATCCTCGCCCTCGTCGAAGCCACGACAGTGAATGCCGTCGCCAGAAACATGTTTGAATTCCATAGTGCGCTAAATGAACTTCGGCAACAGTCAGCCGACGCTCCGGCCATCGAACTCTCTCTTGTGACGTTCGATCGCGCTGGCACATCCGCGGAATTTGTCTCCGCCGCGCGCGACGCCGGAATTGAGATTGATGTCATTCCTGAACGCGGACGCTTTGATCGCAGCGTGATTCGCGCTCTCCGCAAGATTGTTGCCGAGCGATCGCCTGACGTAATCGTGACTCACCAGGTCAAATCGCATTTCCTGATGAAAGTTTCCGGGCTCTGGAAGAAATATCCCTGGGTCGCTTTCAATCATGGCTACACGACGACCGACAAGAAGATGCTTGTCTACAACCGCCTCGATCGCTGGTCGCTGCCAAAGGCCGATCGCGTCGTGACAGTCTGCGAAGCCTTTGCCCGGCAACTTGTGAACATGGGAGTCTCCCGCCGGCGCATCCACGTTCAGCACAATTCGATTCGACCTGGGCCAACGGCGAACGTCCAGGAAACGTACGTCCTGCGCCGAAAGCTCGGCGTGAAGGATGACGAACGCATGATTCTCGCGGTCGGTCGGCTCTCAAGAGAGAAAGCGCAGATCGATCTGCTGCACGCGGTCAGGAATTTGCGCGACACAAATCCCGACCTCAACGCGAAGCTCGTCATCGTCGGCGATGGCCCGGAGCTTGAATCGTTGGAGCAGGCTGCCGCATCGCTTGGCGTCCGCGATCGCGTCGTCTTTGCCGGGCAAGTCAGGAGTGTTGAGACTTACTACGCAGCCGCAGACCTGCTCGCAAATCCTTCGCACAGCGAAGGCTCGCCCTACGTCTTGCTCGAAGCGATGGCCGCGAATCTTCCAATAGTCGCGACGGCCGTCGGCGGCGTGCCTGAGATGGTTGAGAATAACGAGACTGCGCTACTGGTTCCCGCCGGCGATCCACCGGCGATGGCTGAAGCAATCGCGCGTGTGCTCAGCGATGACCTGCTGGCGCAAAGACTAGCAGCGCAGGCTTCCACGCTGGGCTTCCTGCGTTTCTCGTCTGATAACTATGTGCGATCTCTCGTTGGAATTTATTCTGAAGTCGTCTCAACAGCAGACACTCGACCGGACCAATAGCCCGGGCGTCGTTTCTGATGTGCGACGGCGACAATCACTATCTCGGATTTGCTTGGCAGATGGAAAACGTTGAAAGGGAACCGCTGAAGAATGAGCTTGCGCGTACGGTGGTCGGCTAATGGAAATTGCTCGGGAGTTCCGACGATTCGGGAGACGGCATTGTCAACGGCGTGAGCGAATGCAGTTGCACTTAAAGGGCTGCGCTCGTAATACCATCCGCGCGCTTCCCGAAGTTCGGCACGAGCCTCGGGATGGAGTCTAACTCTCATCCAGTCTGGCCGAACAACTCCGCGCGCACTTCTTCCCAAGGGATCAGTTCGGCGGTTCCTGCTTCGATCTCGGCAACACGTCTCTTGATTGTGCGCAAAATGCCAGGACGAAAACTCCTCGACCAAGTCAGTGATGTTGCACGCCTGAGACACTTGAGTCTAAGGACTGAAGAAACCTGACCGCAGTTGGATTAGAACTTTGCCCCGGTCTTTCTCCCTGATGAAGCGGGAATCAAAACTACCGGAAGCTCTGAACCAGTTATGCGGGCTTACCTTTCCAAAACCCGCGCAGCGGGTGGAAGCATAAAGCCTGGGGTGGAGCGGAGCGGAACCCCAGGATGACGAAGGGTAAGAAACCGAGCGCGCGAAGCGTGCGATAGCGCCAAAGCTGCGATCTACTCATGATGAACGGCTGCCGCCCACTTCGCGGGCTCTTCCTTTGTACTCCAACGATCCTGGGGTTCCGCTCCGCTCCACCCCAGGCTTTATGCTATCGCCGCGCTTCGCGGGCTCAACCTAAGGCAAGCGGATGATTCAACATCTACCACGCTGTCGCAACAACTCCGCTGCTCGCTATCTGCGCATCGCGAGTCAGTAGCGTCGCCTTGATCCGCCGCGCATCGGCGGCGATCATCCGGTCGTGCATTTCCGTCACCGCACTACATGCGTCGAAGTCGAGCGTGTGAGATGGGTAGAATGGCAGCAAGACAAACTGCTTGCTTTGGGCCAGGCGCGCATATTTAGTCCGGAAGTCGAATGGCCGGCCGTCCTGCCAACGCCAACGGCGTTGGACTTCGTTGCATCGGCTGGTCGGTGAATGAAGATTTGGCGGCCGTAAGAGCAAGGAGTCGTTTGCCAATGATTGTGTCGTCCAAACTATTATTCGTCATAACGGCTGAGATAGAGCTTGCTCTCATACTCAACCAGGCCGAGCCGCACTTGATCGAGCCAGCCGCGTCTGCCCAACACGTTGCGCGTGAAGCTCTCATGAGCCGCGAAATAGACCGTGACATCAAATGAGTAACCGAACGTTTCCAGCGTCAGCATGTGGCCATAAGCGTCGAAACTACCTGTTACCGTGCTGAGACGGAGCGGCTCTCCGGTTTCAACCTCAAGACCCAAGGGCTCGGCCAGTGAGCGCTTAAATACGCAGAATGTTGCTCCCGTGTCGAGATAGGCATCTGTTCTGGCCGCTGCGTTACCCAGCCGAAGCATGACAGGGATGATGATCGCGTCCGTTCCATAGTCGTGAGCGGAGGCAAACGTCAACTGGTGTGTCACTGCCAGCCCCCGATGAATGCTTCTACCTTTTTCTCCACTCGATCGATATACGGGATTTCCACTCCTTGCGCTCGCGCTGCTTCGTACACTGTGCGCGCATCGGTACCGTGCGCTACCAGATGGTCGCCATCAAGCGCGACCCACTGGCCCAGGTATTCGTCTCGATGCGCCTCAACCCAAGCGCGTTCCTGCTCGTTGGTGGGGTAACCAGGCTTTGCTGACTGCACCGGCGTCTGTTGCTCCAACTCGCTGTCTAACGCCTGACGCAACTTGCCCTTTTCCACAGGCGAGAGCGCGCGTGCTTCGTCGATGATCTGTTCTAGGGTTGCCATGGTTCACTGACCTCTCTTTGTCTTAAGTCTATTATCTATCGGCAATCACGCGCTGTCTACACTGTCGCACTGATGATCGGGAATCGCGTGTCCTAAGAATCTCAGGTGCAGACCACCTTCCTTCGTTGTGGATTGGAGCCTGGTATCCGCGAGGCGGGTGGACGTGAGGCAAGCCGAACGATTCAAACCCTACCACACTGTCGCAACAACTCCGCTGCTCGCGATCTGCGAATCGCGAGTCAGTAGCGTCGCCTTGGTCCGCCGCGCATCGGCGGCGATCATCCGGTCGTGCATTTCCGTCACCGCACTACATGCGTCGAAGTCGAGCGTGTGAGATGGGTAGAATGGCAGCAAGACAAACTGCTTGCTTTGGGCCAGGCGCGCATATTTAGTCTGGAAGTCGAGTGGCCGGCCTTTCTTCTCATTCAGATAGTAGAGTTCGGGCTATGACGATGGCAGGTTGTAGATCAATGCTTGGCCAGCGATCCGGCTGAACGACAATACAATCATTCAGTTCTTTTCCGCCAGGCAAAGATGTAGAATCAGGCTCAAGGAGTGAATCACCAATGTCGAAGAGAATCACAACACTAGATGATGCCGCGTCGGTTTCGTTACCTCAGGAAGCTGTTGATGCGTTGGGCGTCGGCAAGGGCGATGAACTAAACATAGAAATCGTCGGGCGTGCTCTGGTCGTTCGCTCGGTCGAGGAAGCTCAGCGCTCGCGTGACTTCGCCAGCACCTTCGAGTCGGTTCTGAAGAGACGCCAGAAAGCCTATGAGAAGTTGGCGGAAGGCCCTGAGTAGTCGCCGACAACAACTGCATGAAATTCCCCGACAAGTTGGATGTGTTGACGGCACATGCCCGATTGATCGCGGAGACCGGCGGAAGTGTTGGCCTGCGAGATGAAGGCTTGCTTGAGTCCGCCCTTGCCGCGGCCGAGAATCGACACAGTTATGAAGCCGCTGATCTTGTCACTTGCGCTGCTACTTACGCCTATCACTTGACGCAAGCACACGCCTTCATCGACGGGAACAAGCGAGTTGCAGCGGCAGTCGCAGAAACATTCCTCGAAAGCAACGGCAGTCAATTGGCGATGACTGATCCGGATCTGGTCCAGTTATTCCTGGGTATCGCCGCTGGCATACTCAGCCGAGATGAAGTAGAGCGATTGTTTCGGGCGAGGATTCACTCAAATACTAACTAAGGCCTAACTCGGCGCGGTCGTTGGACTGTCGGATTCGATGATGGCGCTGACTGCATTTGATTCAGCCGTGGCGCCGGTTCAATTCTGACGATGAAGAGATCGTAACGACCGCTCTTCTCCCAGTTCGAAGTGAAAGCAATGAAGCGCCCATCGCGGCTGATGGTCGGTTTCGGCGTGGCCCAGTAACCAGTAGTCTCGGTCTTGTTGTCGATGGCGCAGCGTGTGTGGCAGATGCGCCGAATGCGTTCGCTGCCGTCGAGCGAGACCTGCAGAATCTCGTCGTCGTAAATGCCGGTGCCGGTCTGAGTCGCCGGCGGATCGCGATGCGTCCCGATCGTGATCCAGTCTTCGTTATCGGCCAGCATCGTCCCGTGAAAGTCGTGTGTCCAGTCGGTCACGCCGCCGTTTCTTCCGATCGCGGTCCGGAAAAAGAAAACGTGGCGCACGGTGTGGGGCGCGCTCAGACGTCGCCAGGTGATGCCGTCGAGCCACGCGTCAAAGCCGACGACGCAATCCGTGCCGAGATCGCCGTGACCCGGGCTGTAATCCGGCGCGCCGCTCACAATCTTTGTCACCACGCCCGTGTCCAGACTAAGAAATTCCATCGCGCCGCCGTCGGGGAGTGGTTTGTTGAGGGTGACGTTGAGCCAGTGTCCGGTCTTGTCAACATGCACGGCGTGAAGGTCCATCGTGTTGGGAGTGTCGAACAAGACCTTGTCAGTTGACCTTTTCCAGACGAGATAAGCGACCGGGTCGCCGTTGTGACCTGAGCGCATGTGGCTCCACACAAACACATCGTCGTCGGCAGACATCGTCAGCCGATGGAGATAGTCAGGTCGCCCGCGCGCCAGGAAACTAAAATCTTTCAAAAGCTTGAATTCTTTTCGCGCTACATTGTAAGCGTATAGGCGCATGCCGCCTTTCTCGTCGTTCGCGAAGGTGTAAATCACTTCGGGGTCGCGGTGCGACCAGATCGAGCTCTCCCAAACCAAACCAAAGCCGCGCGGATACTCAGTCGGCAAAGGCTCGCGGCCCGCGCCGAGTCTGAAATTCATTGGGTCGAACGTCTTCAGGATCGCTTCGCCGTTGTGGCCTTTGCGAATCAGCAGGCGCGTGTTGTCGGCATTGAACGTCGGCCAGTGCGAATAGTACGTGCCCAACCCCGGCGCGGGTCCGTCGGCTTCGTCCGTGGCGCGCATGATCTCTGTGCCGAAGACCGGATCAATGAATTTGCCGCCCGCGCGTGGCAGCGGCGGCAGCGGTGGCTTTCGATAGACACCGCGATCAGTCTTGAGGCGGGATCGATCCTGCGGCTCTGGAGACTCGAGTGAGGCGGCTTGCGCCGTCTGAGTAAAACTAACGCCGTGCAAAAAATAGTAAGCGAACTTCACATATTCGCCGGCCACCACACGCCAGCCACGGCGATGCAACCACCATGTTAGCGGCCGCGGCGTTTGGTCACCCGGCGGCACGCTCGAGAAAGAAACGGAAACGCCACTACCCGCGAAGACCTTGTCAAAGGTCCAGCGCGCGCGCCGCACCTGATAAGCAGACGTGACCACCAGGATCGAGTGCAGCCCGCGCAACGCGGCATACTCGCGCACCCGCGCGGCTTCTTCGCGCGTGCTCGAAACAATCTCGGGAACAATTTCGATTTTTTCTTCAGGCACGCCGGATAACTTCAACTCGCTTGCGGCGCGCTGCACGTAGAGCGGATTGGTCTGCATCTCGGCTGACCATCCGCTTTCCTGATTGTCGTTGGTGAGAATTATTTTCGGCGCGCGACCTTGTTTGAAAAGTTGCGCTGCCTGATGTGTCCGCTCTTTGAAAGTTGACGAGCCCGCGAGCACGAGCATGGCATCCGCTTGCACCGCCGCCGGGTTCGTGACCAGCGCTTCAGCCGCCAGCCACGCGAGCAGGGGCCACGCAATCGCAGCGATGAGAGCGACGCGTAAGCCACGCTTGATTGGGATGCGCTTCACGAGATGAATACTAAACCGCAGAGGGCGACGCGGTGTCCAGGTGTTTAGAGTACCAACTTCAGTTGGGCTTTTTGGCGTCGGACCAAGACCCGACTGAAGTCGGTACTCTGTACGCCGTTACCGCACGAAGCTCTGATCCTTCTGTTCCGCCCAACAACTCGGAATACAAACCGAGTGTGTTCGCCAGATGTTGCTCGCACGAAAACTCTTCTTCCACCACCGATCGACCGCGCTCGCCCATGGCGCGCGACCGCGTCGGGTCGCTCAAGAGAGTGATCATTCGCGCCGCCATTTGCTCATGGTCGCCGGCGGAAACCAGGTAACCCGATTCGCCCTCGATCACGGCTTCGCGCGCGCCGCCTACATCCGTCACGACCACGGGCCGCGCTGCGGCCATGTATTCAAGAATCGAATTCGAAAAGCCTTCGGCAGTTGAACTCAGCGCGCACACGTCGGAAACCGAGAGCAGCTCGGCCACTTTTTCGCATCTGCCGATAAAGAAAACATCGCGCTCCAATCCCAGCTGTGTAGTCAACTCGCGCAGGCCAGGCATTAGCTTGCCCTCCCCGGCGATGACGAAAGCCGCGTCAGGAACCGCGGTGCGCACTCGCGCGGCCGCGCGCAAGAATGTCGGATGATCTTTCACAGGATGCTGCAGGTTCGCCACGATTGTCACCAGGCGTCGTTCCGGCAGACCAAGCATCGCGAGAATATCATCGCGCGTTGCGCGGGACTGAAGGGCCACGCGTTTGAGATCGAGACCGTTGTAATGCTTAACGACTTTTGCGGCGGGCACGCCTTCGCTAATCAACTGTTGTCGCACTGCGCCGGAATTGGCGACGACTCGATGCGCCAACCGAAACGCGCCGCGCTCCAGACGTTTCTGCGTAGCAGTGCGAAAGCCGCCCGTCTCGCCTTTATAGGCAATGCGTGCACGGACGCGCGTCATCGCCGCGGCGGTCATTCCGAAAATGTTGGTGTAAAAGTCGTGCGTGTGCACTACGTCGATTTCGTTCTCTGTCAGAAACCGCGCGAGCCGGCGCAACTGAGTAACGAAATTCCGATCATAGAAGCTCGTGAGCGGATACTCGGGAATCTCACCGAGCCCGAGTCGATCTGCTTCGCTACGCAGAGTTCCTTTGTTCTGCAAACACACGAGCCGCACGCGCGAGCGCCCGCTCTCGTGCAACTGGCGAACAAGCTGCAGCGCCTGGCGCTCGCTGCCGCCCTGCTCAAAGCTGTCGATCATGTGCAGAACGTTTGGTTTCAATTTGGGATGTACCCACCTTCGTTTAGATGGCGGACTGGTCCGCCAGAAATGGCGGGGACAAGTCCCCGGTCTAAACGAGGAACCAGTCTTATGTCGTCCATAAATTTACGATGCCACAACTCCAACATGAACAGCGCCCATAACTCAGTCGCGTGATCGCGGCGGCCCCGTTCGTGTTCGTCGAGTAGGAGCTTAACGTAACGCGGCTCGACGTAACCTCGTTGCATCGTGCGTGGCTCAGTCAGCGTACCGCGTACGCGTTCGCGCAGTTGGTCGTTTATCCAACGGTCGATGGGAATGCCAAATCCCTGCTTCGGCCGGTCCAGAATTTCCGCTGGGACAAGATCGCGCACGGCCCTCTTGAAAATGTGTTTCGTCTCCAGACCTTTCATTTTCATGCTCGCCGGAATACGCGTGCAGACAAACTCGATCAGTTTGTGATCGAGCAAAGGCACGCGCGCTTCTAAGCTAACGGCCATGCTCATGCGATCGACTTTGGTCAGAATGTCGCCGGGCAAATAGGTCTTGCTGTCGAGATACAGCAACGGATCGAGCGGATCATTCGCGCGCGAGTGCGCTGCATAATCACGGAAACGCTGCGCCGCTTCGGATGTTCCCAGCTGGTGGCGAAAGTCTTCGGTGTAAAGCGCGGGCTTGTTCAGACGCGTGAAAACGGAAACGTCCTGGATGTAACGATCGAGCGGATCAAGCGCGACGTTGTGCAGATAGTTGCGTCCCCACGCGCCGTGCGGAAGGTTCCGACCGGCCCGCTGCATCACCCCCTCGCGAAGGACGCGCGGCAGATTCGCGAAGCCGCTGCGCTTGCGATCGAGCGCGTAACGAGTGTAGCCGGCAAAGACTTCATCACCGCCATCACCGGACAGCGCGACGGTCACATGCTGTCGCGCGAGTTTTGAAACCATGTAAGTCGGAATCGCAGAAGAATCGGCGAACGGCTCGTCAAAATGCCAGACCAGCTCGTCGACGATCTCGCAGATGTCCGGCGTGACGATGAATTCGTGATGATCCGTACCGAATCTTTGCGCGGCGATCCGCGCGAACTTCAATTCGTTGTAGCTGTCTTCATGAAAGCCAATTGAGAAGGTCTTCACCGGCTGACTAGCATGGCGGGCCATCAAGCCAACAACGGTGCTCGAATCAACTCCGCCAGAAAGAAATGCGCCGAGCGGCACTTCCGACTCCAGACGAATGCGCACGGATTCGTCCAGCAACGCGCGCAATTCCTCGAGGCATTCGTCTTCGCTGCGCGCCGGGTTGTCCTGTTCGTGCTCGTAAGGAAAATCCCAGTACTGCTTGACGCGCACGCGACCATCTTTGAATGTCAGGTGATGGCCCGGCGGCAGCTTATGCACGTCGCAGAAGATCGTCAGCGGATCGGGGACGTAGCCGAATGTCAGATACGCATCGAGCGCTTCGACACTGATCTCGCCACGAAACTCTGGATGCTCGCGCAGGGATTTCAACTCAGAACCGAAAATCAGAGTGCCGCCTGGCGTGATCGTGTAATGGAGCGGCTTCTTGCCAACGCGATCGCGCGCGATGAAGAGTTCGCGGGCGCGGGCGTCCCAGATGGCGAAAGCAAACATGCCGCGGAGTTGGTCGACACAGCGAGCGCCGTACTCTTCATAGGAATGAACAATCGTTTCGGTGTCTGAATGGGTCTTGAATTGATGGCCCCGCGACTCAAGTTCGCGCTGCAAATCGCGGTAGTTGTATATCTCGCCGTTGAAGACAATCGTAACTGCGCCGTCGCAGCCGGACATCGGCTGATGCCCACCGGCCAGATCGATGATCGAGAGACGACGCATCCCGAGCGCGACTCGATCGTCGACCAGCATTCCCTGATCGTCGGGGCCGCGATGAGTAATCACGCGGCACATGCTGTCAAGCACGGCGTGCGCCTCGCGTTGGTCGCGATGCTCATCTCTGCTAACAAATCCGGCGATGCCACACATTCGATCTTTTCCTCAGACGAGCTTTTGCGATGCGATTGTTCCGGTCGCGCGCTGCGTCGTCGCGCTTTCGCGATTCGTTTCCCAATGCGCGTACCTTTCGCCGCGGAGAAACTGATAGAAACCGAGCAACGCTGCGAGATTTGACAGAAAAAAGTACTGCGGCAGCGCCAGCATCCGACTGCGCACGCCCGCGCGCTCAAGCATCCAGGCGCCCAACGCGCTCAGATAACAACCGAGTTGCGCCACAAAGACGATCGCAAAAACGATCGAATAGCGCGCGAGGATCGCGGATGTTGCGAGGATCGCGATCAGAAACAATGGCACGGCATAACGCATGACTTTGTGCGATAGAAGCTGGACCGCGTAGAAGCCGCTGCGAAACGGATTCATCATCGCGCGATGACGCCAAAGGTCGGTAAAGGTTTGCGCGACCACGCGCACACGCATCTTGAGTTCTTTGTCGCTCTGGCGATTGGTTTCTTCGGTGCAGACCGCAGCTGGCTCGTAAACAGCGCGCAGGTTTTGCTCAACCATCTTTGTCGCGATGATGAAGTCACTGCACGCTTCATTGTATAAGGGCACGTAAGCCGATCGACGCACGGCATAGAGACAGCCGGACGCGCCAATCAAAGAGAAGATGCGACTCTCGTGTTCCTTCAGAAACGTCTCGTAACCCCAGTAAGAGCGAGCGCCGCGACCGACTCTCGTCTGGGCCGGGTCAACATAAATCAGCCGACCCGCCACGCAACCGACGGTTGGATCCGCGAAGCTGGGCATCATCACGCGCAACACGTTTGGTTCGTAGAGGCTAGTGGCGTCGGAAAAAAGAATGATCTCGCCACGCGCTTCAGCAACCGCCATGTTTTGCGCCGCGGTCTTTCCCAATCGCTGCGGTTGACGCACGAGGCGCACTCCGCGATCGGCGAAGGCGCGCGCGATCTCGTCCGTGCGATCGGTCGAGCAATCGGACGCGACGATTATTTTCAAAAGCTCGCGTGGGTAGTCCAGCGCCAGAGTGTTTTCCAGCTTGGCGGCCAGGTCGCGTTCTTCGTTGTAAGCCGTGATGATCACACTGACGGCGGGGGCGAAGTCGGCGCGCCGCACCTCGCGCGGACGAAGCCGGCTAATGATCAGAAGCAGGAGCGGATACCCGGCATAGGTATAACCGAGCGCCGCCGCGCTCAACCAAAGAATGATTTCTGCCGCTACCTTCATGCTCATGTCGTCGCGACCCCGCTTTTGTGATCAAGCGCCGTCGGAAAGCTCACCGCACTCTGCTTTGCCTCCTTCTCTACGACAACGACCTTTCCGGTCTCAGACTCGTAAAGACGGCGCAAACAAACCGCATAGGCAACCAGGTAATAGACGTACCAGAGGTACGCGACCGACGCGAAGAAGCTGCAAACCAGGTAGCCGATCAGCGAGGCCTGTAGCCCCAGCGCTAAATAATAGAAACGCGAATTGGCTCTCGCGCCGAAGGTTTCACGGGCAATCTGTCCGAGTTTCTTGAGTGGCGTAACGACGAACATCGTGTAGCACACCAGCGCCGCCGCGCCCATCTCTGCCGCGACCTGTGTGTAGGAGTTGTGCGTGACCAGGCCCCGGTAGGACATTTCGGGCGCATAGTTGCCCATGCCAATCCCCAGCAATGGATGACGAATCGCGACGTACAAGGATCTGAGCAGTTCTCCGCCGCGCGCTTCAGACGATCCGACCGGATCCAGGCTTGGGATCAGAATTGAGGCGAGTCGCAGCGCATAACTAGGAACCAGCGCGAGGAAGATGGCGACCATCACAAAGCCACCGACGAGTATCTCAACGCGACGTTTCCGGCCAACTCTCCAGGCAAGGAAACCCAGCGAGACCAACAATCCTACGAAGCTCCCGCGCGAATAGGTGAGCACTATCCCGGCGACCATCAGAATCGCGCCACCACCAAAGAAAAGCTTGCGCGCCAGACCGCGCGAGCTGAGCAGCAGCGCGATAGCGATGGGAACACTCGTCACCAGGAAGAGCGCCATGTCGTTCGAGTTACCGAAAATGCCGCCGCCTCTGCCGCCGGCGCGATAACCTTCGACTGTCATCAATCCCAAACGGTAATCATTGATTGCTCCCAGACTGAGCCAGATGCCGGTAATGATTGCGAGCAGCAGCAATCCTTTCAGGCGCGCTTCCGTGCGAACTACGTTTACCATCACGATGAAAATCACGATGCAGCGAATGAATGTGTCACTGAACTCTTTCCAGGCCTGGGCGGGATCGAGGGCCAGCGGAATCGAGAGCAAACCGGCCAGACAGAAGAGGAGCACGAAATATACTTCGCGCGGACGTGCGGTCGGGCTGCCTTCCAAAAACAGTTGCGAGGGGACGAAGACTGCGAGAGTGGTTATGCCGATTACCAGAGCGATCGAAGCGGTCAAGGCCGAGGGATAAAACTCTGCCGGGCGCGCGTACAGCGTAACGGTAAATAGAAAAAGCGCCGCGTAAGAGAAGACATGCCCGCGCTTGAGAAACGTGCTCGACGTCTTTTTCAGATCCGAATCCTCAGGGCCCCGACCGCAGTCGTCGCTCACGTGGATTTCGGCCGGCCATTCTTCCACGCTCACCGGTCCATCCTTGCGTGCGCGGGCGCGCCCCGAACGCGTCACCGGCTGGTAATCTTCTCTTTGACGACGCTTTAGCATGTCGGATCTTCGGTCTGTTTGCCTTTTCGCGGAACCGTCAAAAACGCCAAGAAGCGCAGAACACCTGCGCTTCTTGAGATTTGGATTGCTTTCGCAAAGTTCCGAGTTGGCGAGAAAGAGCTAAACCGCTATGGCCTCCTCGTCACTCACCTCAACCAGAGTACGCACGCGCTCGCGCAGAGCCAGCTCGAACATGCGCGCCTCTTCAACTTCCTTAAAGGAAAGCGCGCGCAACTCCTGCTCAATTCGGCGCCGATAGTCGGACACCAAAGAATCAGAAACACCCAATGTGGCGGCAACTTCCAATTGTGTCGCGTGATCGGCGCTCAAGTAACAGTGCCACAGTACGCCTAGCATGCGGTCATACTGCTTCATTTTGCCGCGCACGTTCGCGCGCAGGTTCTTCAGGAATTTGTCGACACAGCCCGCGGCTTCCTGCTCGGTTTCGTGGCGCAACAGGGCTTGTTCGGGATTTTCGCGGAGATCGGCTGGATCATAATGCGGGCCGTCTGAATCTGGGTCGTCACCACCCAGCGGCACAAGATAAATGTCCATCACCGGCAAGCGAGACATCACCAGGCTGCGCAAGGTACGCACGTCGGCCGGCGCGTCAATCGCGTCGAGCACGGAAATAATCAAGTCTTCGAGATCGGAATTGCTGATCACGATCTGCGCGTCGCCCGTGCAGCCCACCATGCGCGTGTCACGCTGCCGAACGGGAATCATGTGGGCGCGCTGCTCCAGTTCATGCGAGCCTCGTCCCGGCTTGCCCATCGGCCACTCACTCAAACCATAAACTCGGTCGGCCAGGCGGCGGTGTTGTTCATCGGAGCCGCCGTTGGAATCAAAGCGGCGAAAGTTCGCGCTCGATTGGATCAAAGTCGAAATGCGCCGCGCCAGCCGATAACTCTCTGGATGTCGCTTGCGCAATTCCGCGGTAAGTAAATTCGTGAGCTCTATCTGGCCTATCTCACATTCAATCTCGGCATCGGTCATCGACGTGTCGAGATAGTGCTGAAACCGCGACTTGGTTAGCAATTGGACGAACAGCTCTTGCGTGAGATCGGTATAAGCACTGGAGGCGCCTTCTTCGATCAGGAGACCGGCGCTCCGTGACGCGCGGACGAGCGGGTGATTGCTAACAATGCGGTGCAACTCGGCCCACAAGCGGTTCACATCCGAGTTCCGCAAACTTTCGACCCAATGAGCAGCTCTTGAGCTTCTCGTTGAGCGACCGCTTCGCGGCGCTTCCTGGGCCACGTTAATTGTGGAATCGGGCGTAGTCTTTTGAGTAATTGATTTCACGGCGTTTTAGGTTGCTGATCCCGCTCGGATGAGCATGGATCTGTGCATGGACTGTTTCAAACGAACCGCGGAAAGGATTGGGTGAGACGTGCGGGGAGAGTTCTAGCTCAATCGAAACCAATGTAACAAGAGCAGCTTCATTGAGTCGCGCACAGCTATTCCTTTTAGTTCTTCAATCCCGAAAAGTTGGTCCTGGTTTCCCGGTTTTAGCGCCGGGCATCGCGGGAGTCTGTGGATCGACTGGAGCCTTGAGGCCTTTCTCGCTCCACCGTCAAAGGAAATCAAGAGGTGGCAATCCTCTCGATCAACCTGGTGGAATATTAACAGCTATTTCAATATTGGGCAACATTTTTTTACACCGGAGTTAAATCGTTGACATCATTGAGGAAAGCTGCTGTGGTCGAGCCATCGTAAACTGGAAATATGAGAGCATTGGATCTTTCAGGCAGTTGACCGGACTAGAAAAACCCGGAAGCTTGTTCGAAGTGTGATGAATATGGCCTCGGCATTTGCGACCTTGTTTCACAAGAAAGTTGGCTGTCCTTCGTCTCAGAGTCTGCTTGAGTACGTCCAATCAGGCCTCGCCTCATCGCGAGCACGGCACATCGAGGCTCATCTCGCTGACTGCGACTTTTGCAATGCCGAGTTGCAACTCCTAAACCGCTACCAGAAGCCAAAGGATGAATGCTCATCACCGGAGATGCCGCAGCACATACGTAGACTTGCAGAACGCTTGCTGCACAACTCGGCCGTAGCCTTACATCCCTTGCAGCTCGCAGAAAATCGCAGAATCTGAACGCCATTTCACGGGAGTTCTAGGTGGGCGCGATAGAGGAAAGCTCTCCGTCGCTGGTGGTCTCATTGTTGGGTAGCTCGATAGTGAATCTTGTTCCCTCTCTAAAGCGTGATTCGACTGTTACCTCGCCGCCGTGCGCCCTGGCGAGGTGTTTGACTATTGCCAGTCCCAAACCCGTTCCCCCCAGCTCGCGCGAGCGGGCACGGTCCACGCGGTAAAATCTTTCAAACAAACGATCGAGGTGGTGCGCCGGAATTCCTTCGCCAGTATCCTCGACGCTGATTTGATCGCGGGCGCCGCTCTCGCACCTGATTGCGACCACACCACCCTCTCGATTGAACTTGATCGCGTTTTCGATCAGATTGGTCAGCATCTGCACCAGCCGATGTGGATCGGCAACAACCTTTGCCTCTGGGAGTACCAGATTTTGCAGCGTAATCGCGCGGCCCGCTGCGGCGGTATTCAAACTGCCAAAGACGTCTTCGACCAGCGGGTATAGTCCCACCAGCTCCGGTTTGACCTTCACGTTTCCCGCTTCGATCGCGCTGAGTTCCAGAATGTCGTCGATCAGACGATGCATCCGGGCGGCGTTCTTCTGAATTATGGTAAGGAAGCGGCGATTGTGCTCGGGTTCGTCTATCGCTCCGGTCTCAAGAGTTTCAGCCAGCGCGATGATCGAGGTCAGCGGAGTGCGCAACTCATGCGAAACATTCGATAGAAACTCTTGCCGGATCAGCTCCAGTCGTTCCAGCCGCGTGATGTCGAAGAAGACACCGACGGCGCCGTGAGCGACCTTACCGTTTGGCGACTGCAACGGCACCACTCGGAGATCGAAAACGCGCCGACCACTATCGTAGGTTTCCACCTTCACCCCGGCGCGTTCCTTCCCGCGCACGCCGTCGAGAAACGCATCGTAGATCGCCGGGTTGCGCGTGAGTTCGGTTAGCCGGCGCGTGCCGATCGAATCCTCAATGTTTGAAAATAGGCTGCGCGCGGCACGGTTAGAAGCAACTACGCGCATCTCCTGGTCGATCACCAGCAGGCCCTCCCGCATCTCGTTGATGGTGGCGTCGAGCAGCTTGGGCGTAAAATCAATAATTCCCGAATCACTCGAGTGGGCTTCCTCGCGGTTTGAGTGATGCGCGCCGGATACTCTCGCGCGTCTTCCTAACAATAAGCCAGCGATCAGTCCCGATAGCGCAGCTACTGCCGCGGCGGCGAACCAGCGCGACGCTCCCGACGAATACACGAAGATTATGAGCAGCGCCGCGACCGCGGCACACAGGAGGCCGAGAAGGGAACCAAACCTAATCATCCGTAGAATTCGGGGCGGGGCTTGACGGCGAAGTACATCCTACGAAGCGATAACCGACGCCTACAACTGTCTCGATGCAATCGCCGCACGCGCCTAGCTTCTGCCGCAGGCGCCGAATGTGCACGTCGAGCGTGCGCGCCTCGCCGTAGTAACTGTATCCCCAAACTTGATCCAGCAATTGCTGCCGCGTAACGACTCGGCCTGAACGCTTCGCCAAGACAGAAAGCAGAGTGAACTCTTTATTGGTCAGCTTGACGTTTGTGCCGTCACACAAGACGCGAATGTCGCCAAAGTCTATCGCAAGTCGGCCATCGTCATATCGTGCCGCCGCGTCGTCATCAACTCGGCGCAGAACTGCGCGGACACGTGCCACCAGTTCGCGTACTGAAAACGGTTTGGCGATGTAGTCGTCAGCGCCAAGATCGAGCCCGGCAACGCGATCCGCCTCCGAAGTCTTCGCGGTCAGCATGATGATCGGCGTGCGTCGAGTTTGGTTCTCACGCCGCAGACGCCGACACAACTCAGTTCCGCTCATGCCGGGAAGCATCAGGTCCAGAATCACAACTGCCGGCGGATTATGTCCGTCGAGCGCGAGTTCGAGTCCTCGCTCACCCGTAGCTGCGACGATCGCTTTGAAGCCTGCGGCCTCGAGATTGTACCTAACGCTCTCGGCGATGTCGGGATCGTCTTCGATGATCAAGGCGGGTCTTGGCATGAGCGTACGGCTTTGGTCCTTGTCAGACTTGTGGGCGAGACTCTTCGCTCATGAACCCTAGTGCACGCTCCTGACGATCGTGTCGATTAGTCTAATGAGCAGGAATGAAATTGCGGCGAAGGTGGCCGCTGCCGGAATCGTTAACACCCAAGCCCAAACGATCCGGCCCGCAACCCGCCATTTGACTGCGGACAAACGTGTAGTTGATCCAACGCCTGCGATCGCGCCCGTGATTGTGTGCGTTGTCGATACGGGAATGCCCGCCAAGGTGGCGCCGAACAAAGTAACCGCGCCCGCGGTTTCGGCACAAAAACCACCGACAGGGCGGAGCTTCGTAATCTTCGATCCCATCGTATGCACGATGCGCCAGCCGCCAGAGAGCGTTCCCAAAGCGATCGCGCCGTGTGCCGCAAGCACTACATACAGCGGGATCGCCGGCAGCGAACCCTTAGCACCGAGGTGCAAATTGAACATACCCGCAGTTGCCAGTACTGCCGTTACTATCCCCATCGTTTTTTGCGCATCGTTCCCACCATGGCCCAGGGAGTACGCCGCCGCCGATAAGAGCTGGCCGCGGCGGAATGTCTTGTCCACGCGTGCGGGAGTCGCCCGCTGAAAAATCCAGAAGACTGCCAGCATAATGATAAATCCGAGTGTAAATCCGATCACCGGCGACGCCACAATAAAAACCAGCGTTTTGATCCACCCTTCAGGCTTCAGCAACCCGCGAAACCCCTGAAAGGCAACGATGGCCGCACCGGCATAGCCCCCGACCAGCGCGTGCGAACTCGACGTTGGCAGACCGAGGTACCACGTCACCAAGTTCCAGGCGATCGCGCCCATCAATCCAGCGCACAAAACATAAAGACGCAGGTCCTGGCTGATTAGATCGATGCGCACCAGATCGCCGCCGATAGTTTTGGCGACGCGCGTGCCAAAAACCATGAAAGCCACAAAATTGAAAAGCGCCGCCCAGATGACCGCCGCGCGCGGCGACAGCACGCGCGTGGACACCACGGTGGCAATCGAATTCGCAGCGTCGTGAAAGCCGTTGGTGAAATCAAAGATCAGCGCCACGAGGACGATCGCGAGCACAATGGCTACTGTCGTGGTCATCACTATTAGTCGTAGGTTGTTTGGAGAATGCTAATAAACGCCGCCCATTCAATCACACTTCCAAGTGACTGGCTAGTAACTCGCCGCCCGGAATCAAAGGCGGACGCGATCGGCCGGTTTATCAAAACGGCTCAATGCTTGTGCTTGATGATCGCCGCTTCGGCCATATAGACGGTCAACTCGCAGATGTCCGTCACATAGTCACCGATTCGCTCGAGATGTTTGGCGACAAACAGCAGGCGCGCATCACGCGTGGCTGTCGCCGGCTCTTTGGACATCATCTCGATCAGGTCGTGAAAAACTTGGTTGTAGAGATCGTTGATCTCAGCATCACGCTTGATCACTTCGCGCGCCGCCGTGGCGTCGTTCCTCGTAAAGGCATTAAGGGCACCGCTCAACATCGACGAAGCAATCTCGCCCATTTTCCGAAGTTGGTTGTGATCCTTCAGTTCCGGCTCGGTGTTGAGGTCAACGGCCGCGCGCGCGATGTTGCAGGCATGGTCGGCAACGCGTTCCAGCACCGGAGCCATTTTCGCCACCGACATCACGAAACGGAGGTCGCGTGCCGCTGGTTGCCGCAGCGCAAAGATATCGACGCACTGGCGATCAACTTCTACTTCCAATTGATCGATATCGTCGTCGTGTTCCAGCACTTCGCGGGCTGCGTCGGTGTCGCGCTCTGTCAACGCGTGCATTGCTTGCACCAGCGCGGCTTCCGCCTCGCCGCCCAAACGCAAAACCGTGACGCGCAACGCGTCCAGTTCTTCATCAAGATGCCGGTGAACTTCCATGTTTAGCCAAATCGTCCGGTGATGTAGTCTTCCGTCAGTTTTTCATCGGGCGCCGTGAACACCTTCTCAGTGGTGCTTACTTCGATCAATTTGCCCAGCAGAAAGAACGCCGTCAAGTCGGACGCGCGCGCCGCCTGTTGCATGTTATGCGTGACGATGACAATCGTGTACTGCTTCTTGAGATCGACGATCAGCTCTTCGATCTTGGACGTCGCAATCGGATCGAGCGCCGACGCCGGCTCGTCCATCAAGATCACTTCGGGCCGGATGGCCAGCGCGCGCGCGATGCAGAGTCTTTGTTGCTGTCCGCCCGACAACCCAAGCGCCGATGACTTTAGACGATCCTTGACCTCCGACCAAAGCGCCGCGTCTATTAGAGCTTCTTCAACACGACCTTCAAGCTCCGCCTTGCTGGAAGTGAGCCGATTGATTTTCAACCCGTAAGCCACGTTATCAAAGATCGACTTGGGAAACGGATTCGACTTTTGAAAGACCATGCCGACTTTGCGGCGCAACTCGACCACGTCCGCGCCGGGCGCGTAGATGTCCTGGCCGTCGATCGACACGTTTCCTTCGACGCGCGTTCCGGGAATCACGTCGTTCATGCGGTTGAGCGTACGCAGGAAAGTCGTCTTTCCACATCCTGACGGACCGATGAAAGCCATCACCATTCGCTCGGGGATTTCCAGCGAAATGTTCTGCAATGCCTGGGCGCGGCCGTAATAGAAGTTAAGTCCGGCCACCGCAATCTTCGTCGCGCGCGAGGGCAACGCCCCCTGGTGCGGGATCGCAAACTTCGGCGTTAGCGTCGGTATAGGCGTGGACATCTCAGTAAATCAAAATTTCCTGCGCGTCAGAAAACGCACGACCAAATTGATGCTCAGAATCAGCGTCATCAACACAAGCGTGGCCGCCCAGGCCTGCGCGTGCCATTCGTCGTACGGCGAAATCGCGTAGTTGTAAATCTGGACGGTCAACGAAGCGATCGGCTCGTTGAGATTCCTCGGGAAGAATCGGCTGCCAAACGCAGTGAACAGCAGCGGCGCGGTTTCGCCAGAGACGCGCGCGATCGCCAGCATCGCGCCCGTAGCGATCCCCGATGCTGCTGCCGGAATCACCACGCCCATCGTGACCCGCCATTGCGGCGCACCCAGCGCCAGCGCGCCTTCGCGCAAACTGTGCGGCACCAGCTTGATCATCTCTTCCGTAGTGCGGGCCACAATTGGAATCATGATCAGCGCCAGAGCGATCCCGCCCGCAAACGCCGAGAAGTGACTCATCCGCAGCACGACTACCGCGTAAACAAAGACCCCGGTTACGATCGAAGGAATGCCGGTCAGCGTATCGACCAGAAAACGAACGACGCTGGCAAAGAGCCCGCCGCCAAACTCGGACAGGAAAACGCCGGTTGAAATGCCGAGCGGTAAGCCCACCACGCATGAAAGCAGAAGCAGCAGCGCCGATCCTACGATTGCGTTGCCGATGCCGCCGCCTTCGCCGACGGGGCGAGGAGTATCAACCAGAAACCGCAGGCTAAGCGCGCTGATACCACGCATCGCAATATAGGAAAGGATGATCATTAAGATCCCGACAGCGACAAGCGTGCATAGCGCCGTCAGCGTGGTCATCAGCCAACTTGCGGCGCGGCGCGAGCGATCTGTCTTTGAAAGAACTCTCGTCATGCGGCCATTCCAACGCCGGCCGTCTGGCGAGTAACTCTCCAAACCAGCAGGCGCGCGATTGCGTTCACTACAAACGTGACGAGAAAAAGAATCAGACCCAGCTCAACCAGCGAGCTTAAGTAAATGTCCGCGGTCGCTTCGGTGAATTCATTTGCGATCACGGAAGCCAGGGTGTACGAAGGCTGAAACAACGACGCGCTGATTTCCGGGCGATTGCCGATCACCATCGTCACCGCCATCGTTTCACCAATCGCCCGACCCAGACCCAGAATCACCGCGCCCGCGATTCCCGGCGCGCCGTTCCCCAAAACAACCAGCGTCGTCTCCCACTTGGTCGCGCCCAATGCCAGCGCCGCTTCGCGCTGTGTATTTGGGACGGCAGAGAGCACGTCGCGCACGACGGCAGAGATGATCGGGGTCACCATGATCGCCAGGATCACTCCGCCAGTCAGCAATCCGATCCCGGTGATCGTTCCCTGGAACAACGGTAGCCAGCCAAACCAACGCGCCAGTAGCGGCTCGACGTACACGCGCAGGAACGGAGCGAGCACGAAAATTCCCCACAAGCCGTAGACCACCGAAGGAATCGCCGCCAGCAACTCAACCAGGAATGTGATCGGCCGCGAGAGAAAAGGCGGCGCTTGCTCGACCAGAAAAACCGCGATGCCCAGTGACAACGGCACGCTGATGACCAAAGCGATCAGCGACGATGCTACTGTTCCATAGATGAACGCCAGCGCGCCAAACTGGCCCTTGATCGGATTCCACTCGCGACCCGTAAGAAAGCCAAAACCAAATTCGCGAATCGAAAGCGTCGAATGAGACGCCAGCGCCAGGATCATCGAACCGACGATCAGGACCAGCAGTAACGCTGCACCGAACATCAAGGCACGAAAGATAGCGTCGCCGGCATTGCCGGTGGGAGAAAGCCATCGGCGCAGTTTCTCGTTTAGAGGCGGGCGTTGCCCGCCGGCGGATTCATACATCTCAATCTTGGAAGGGCAGGCGACGCTACGTACGTGTATTAGATCTTGAAACGGCGGGCAACGCCCGCCTCTAAACAACTCAACTCGAAAAATGATTATCGCAAAGGCTTCCCGCCGGCAGTTATCGAATTGATCTTCGCTTCGGCGCGCTTCACGATTTCGTCCGGCAACGGCGCGTACTGTAATTCCTTAGCGAATTTTTCGCCGTCGTGAATTCCCCACCACAGAAAATCAACCAGCGTTTTTCCTTTGGTCGCGTCTGATTGCGCTTTGTAAGCCAGAATGTACGTGTAGCTGGAAATCGGATAAGCAGTCGCGCCGGCGGCGTCGGTAATCGAGACGCGCAAGTCATCGGGCGTCGACGCCACAGATGCGGCCGCGGCGGCCGTCACCGCATCGATCGTCGGCTCGACAAAGTTACCGGCTTTGTTCCTGACCAGCGCCGCGGGCAGCTTGTTCTGTACTGCGTAAGCAAGTTCGACATAGCCAATTGTGTTCGGCGTCTGCTTGACCTGGCCGGTCACGCCCTCATTGCCTTTGCCGCCGACTCCGACGGGCCAATTCGGCGAAGTGCCCGACCCAACTTTTCCTTTCCACTCCGGACTTACCTTCGACAAATAGTCGGTGAAGACCGCGCTGGTGCCGCTGCCATCTGAGCGATGAACGACAGTAATGTCGGCATCGGGAAAGTTCACGCCGGCGTTGTCGGTCTTGATTTTTGGGTCGCTCCACCGTTTGATCTTGCCGAGAAAGATGTCCGCGATAACCTCGGGCGAGAAACGCAAACGCTGCGACACGCCCGCCAGGTTGTATGTGATCACCACCGCGCCCAAGACGGTCGGGATGTGAAGGATTTCACCCGGCGCGGCCTTCAGATCGTCATCCTTCATCGGCGAATCGGACGCCCCAAAATCCACCGTGCGCGCCTGGATCTGCTTGATGCCCCCGCCCGATCCAATCGACTGATAGTCGATCTTGACGTTGGCGTTGAGCTTGCCGTACTCGCTCAGCCATTTTTGATAGAGCGGATTGGGAAACGTGGCGCCGGCGCCCTGCAATCGGACTTCGCCTCCCCCATTGTTGCCACAGCCGGCGAAACCCAGGGCAGAGATGCTGAAGACGCATAGAGCCAGTGTTGCGCGCGTAATCTTTCTTGAGAACATCAGAATTCCTCCGAGAATTAGAATTGAGATTAGAAGCTGAATACGATCTGCTCCTGCAGACGATATTGACGCGGCGTGAACGCATTCAGCGGGACGAAGAAGTTCGGAAAGGCTCCGCTGTTGCGTAATTCACTTTGAATGTACAGCAGGCTTTGGAGCGATATTTTCTTCGCCAGGCCATAGTCAAAACGTAAGTGATGCGTGCGAATGTTGACGCCACTGTTGGTTCCGAGATCGTCATCGGTTACTTGCGAAATCAAAGCGTTCGCACCTTTGACGGAAAACACGTAAAGGAAGGCCATGTCGCCGCGCTGCGCGACCTTGCCAATTTGCAGCGACGCCAGCAGCGCATCGCGCTCTTTCAAACTTATGCCGACGTTGCGCGCGGCTTGAAAGTTGAAAGTAACCGGATAAGTGCTGCTGCCACTCTTGAATCCCGCCCAGTTCAGTCGATACGTCACGCGCGCAATCTGAAAATTTCTTGCCGTGTAAATCGCGCCGCCGGAAGTTGTCGTCGCGTTACCCGTGCCCGTGAGCGGACCTGACAGCGTAATACCCAGCCCGTTCTGCACAATCAAGGCGACGCCGTTTGCGGTCGAAGCCAATTGAATCTGATTCGGATTGCGATAAAGCTGAACGTCGCCGCCGAATTGGCTGCTCCACTTGTCGTTGAATTTCTGATTTACCAACAGGCCCTGATGAAACAAATTCGAGTTTCTGCCCGTCGATCCGACAACCGCTCCGGCCTGCGCCAAAGGACTGCCGGCGGTGACAATCGCGACGTTTGGATTGCTAAAGATGTATTGCCCGGCACGCAACTCAAGACTCGAAACCTTGAGGCCGTTGTTCTTGAACAGGAAGGCGTATTTCTCGTTAAAGCCGTTGAAGCGAATGTCGTCGTCAAAGAGAAAACGCGAGTTATCAGCAAAGATTTCCTGCACGCGGCCGGCCTGTAGTTGAATCGTTTTCTTTGGGTGATAGTCAATCCAAGCCTCGTTGATGAAGAAGGGATGACGCGTAGTCGTTTCGCCAAAATCCTGATCCATCGTCAGCGAATTGTTGATGGGGCCGGTCGCGAGTTGCGTGTGAAAACCTATCTTCGAATCGATATCGGTGTCGAGATTCAGTCGCAAACGGTAACGCATCCGTGCATTTTGCTGATGCGTAAGCGGCGCAAAACCGACCGGAGGCGTCGGGTCCGCTTTGCGAAAGATGCCGTCGAAGCGCAAGCGGAAATCCCCACTCAAACGGAAAGGCCCAATCGCCAGCACCTTGTCTTCGACTTTCTTGACGCGCTCTTCCAGCGTCGAAGTTTGATCGTGCGTCGTATTCACGGTCGCCGTGGCCGCAACATCTTTCAGCTCGCCACTCTTTGGATCGCCAGTGGTTGGTTTGGCTGAGAGCGCCGCAATCATGCGCTGCTGATCCGCGATGAGAGTGCGCAATTCATCCAGTCTCTTACCCTGTTCTCGCAACTCCTCTTCCAAAGTTCGCAGCTTATCGTCCACATTGGAACCAGTTGTCGCAGTTCGTTCTTCAGCCGTGCGATCTCTTTTCACGGGCGGGAGTGCGCTTGAGAAAGCTCCGCTGTTCTGATCAGGCGATCCAGTAACGCGACCGGCATTAGTCTGCGCGAACGCCGGGGCGCTGATGAGAACCAGCAAACCCAGGGTGGAAACCAGACGACCAGTAATCGAGTGCGAGTTGGAAAGCAACTGCTTGAGCATGCTAATCCTCCGTTAGATCTTGATTAAGAAGAAGGCGTGCGATTGGAGCACGCGGCAGAATACAGGCGGCGAGTTACAGCGAGGTGAAGCTGAAGTTAAATCTAAGTTAATTCTGGCTGGCGTAGAGTCGGGTCAGTACTGTCGCCGCATGCAGTTATGATATGAAGGCGCGCGAAGGAGGGTCGGGGCATTAGCCCGACCGTAAGGGAGGGCTCATGAACCGATGACTAGCAAAGAAACCGTGCTCGCTTTCATTGACCGCATCAACGCGCACGACGTTGAAGGACTCGGGGCACTGATGAGCGATGACCACATCTTCATCGATGCTCACGGCAAACAGGTTTGCGGAAAAGAGAGGATGATCGCGGGCTGGCGCGGGTACTTCGAGTGGTTTCCCGATTACTACATCGAAGTAACCGATCTGTTTGAAGACGGCGACCGGCTCGCGCTGACTGGTTTCGCCAGCGGATCATTTCAAGGCAAGCCAACGGAAAGCTGGCGACTCCCGGCCGCATGGAAAGCAATCGTGAAAGACGGTCGGGTGACGTTGTGGCAAGTCTTTGCCGACACGAAGATTCCATTTGAGATCATCGAACGCAACGCGAGAGAATTGGCCCGGCGTTAAGTTTGCGGTAACCGGCCTGTAACACTCCTGCGGCAACCTCACTTCATCGCAGAGCAGGTTTACAAATGTTCAGGGCTCTACGGCAATGAGACTTCCGGCGAGCGGTGTAGTTTGGGCCTCGCTCTGCGCCTTCGCAATTTGAAAGTCACTGAGAGCGTGGGCTCATCGAATTATTCTTTTTGAGACGAGATGTTTTTGGGGGGAGAGCATCTCGTCTGTTTTTCCCAGACTGGAAGGAAGTTGTCATGACGTTAATGCTGATTGAAGACACTCTGTCTGAGGAAGAGACACTCGCGCAACAGCTCGCGCCGACCGTGAAATGCAGTTGGTGTGGCGAGATCATTCGGCTGGACAGTGGCGAACTCACTCTGGCGATGTGCCAGACCTGTCATGAAGGAATGATGATTGAGTTCTTGCGTGCGCAACAGACGAACAGCGCGAACCATCACGCCAGCGATCGCTGAACGCATTCCTTCGATTCACTCCTCTAACAATTTCGTCACCTCTACCCTGGTTGGGTTAGAATTGCCGCATGCCAAAGTATCTTGACCTGGCAAACTGGGCGCGTCGCGATTTGTTTGAGTTCTTCCGTGGCTACGAGCGGCCTCACTTCAATGTTTGCACCCGAATTGATATTACCCGGCTCTTGAAGTTGCTCCGCGATCGTCCCGGTGTCAGCGTGTCGTTAGCGTACATTTACTTCGCCCTGCGAATCGCAAACGAAATCGAACCGTTTCGCTATCGGTTGAAAGGGGGAAAGGTGATGGTTCATGACGTCATCAACGGTGGGACAACAGTGCTGCTGCCTAACGAAAGTTTCAGTTACGCGTATTTCGATTATCAGGAAGACTTCGAGACGTTCTTTGCGGCTGCCTCACAATCGATCAAGAGAGTCCAGGCCGACGGCTCGTTGAAACCTACGATGCGCGACGATTTGATTTACTTTACTGTTCTTCCCTGGATTTCGTTTACCAGCTTTGCGCACGCGCGCACCCCGGGACGCGGCGAGTCGGTACCGCGAATTGCTTTCGGGAAATTCAAGGTTGAGAACGAGCGCACATGGCTGCCGATTTCGGTTGAGGTCCACCACGCCTTAATGGATGGGCTGCACGTCGGACGATTCTTGAGCCGATTTGAAGACGCGCTGAGCAAACCTGAGGACTACATCACACCTAAGACCGTTTTATGAACACATCCTCGAAGTTTTATGAAAAAGTTGATTGACAGCGTCCCAAGCCTTAACTAAGATTCGACCGCCGTAAAGATTGCTGCCCCCTGCTCGCTCTGAACATTGCGTTGGGACTCAAGACTCGACGACTCAACTCAAACACCGTTACCGAAGGAGAAAATGATGATTAGATTAACGTTCCCTTCCTTTGCCCGATGGGTTACAGGAATTGGTATTAGCGCGCTTGTCATCCTGGCGATCGCTTCCGTGGCTGGCGCCCAGACACAAATCACCACTGGAACAATTCAAGGAACTGTTATGGATGCCAACGGCGCCGTAGTGCCGGGCGCCAACGTCGAGATCAAAAACCTCGACACTAATTTCTCCAAAACGATGACCACCGATGACGGTGGCCGCTTCGTCGCATTGGCTCTTCGTCCTGGGAACTACTCGGTTACAGTTTCCAAACAGGGCTTTGCGACGCTCGTCGTCGAAAAGACGGAACTCACCGTCGGTCAGGCGCTCACTTTTCCGCTTTCGATGAAGGTCTCAGGAGTTCAGGAGCGAGTCACCGTTACGGTGACGCCGACCGTCGACACCGTTAAGACGGAATCAAGCAGCACCCTGAATGAAACCACGGTGAGCACCACGCCAATTTTGGGCAGAAAGTTTGAAGACTTGCTGACGCTCACGCCCGGAGTCAGCGTCGTTCAGGGCCCAGATGGCGACGAAATAACTTTCGCCGGTCAGCGGGGCGTATTCAACAACGTCAGCCTTGATGGCGGCGATTACAACAACGGCTTCTTTGGTGAGCAGCTCGGCGGCCAACGCGCGGCGATCGATATTCCTCTGGATGCCGTGAAAGAATTTCAGGTGGTGGCCACCGGAGCGAGCGCCGAATTTGGTCGTACCGCCGGCGGGATCATCAACGTGATTCCCAAGTCCGGCACCAATGAAGTACATGGAAGTCTGTTCCACTTCCAACGACTGGAAGCTCTGACGGCGAACACGTCGGACGGGAAGCCGCTCAAAGATTTTCGCCGTGAACAGTTCGGCGGCACGGTCGGCGGACCCATTACCAAGGACAAGGCTTTCTTCTTCTTGTCATTTGAAGGCATTCGCGAAAACCTGACGCGGGCTAACCTGAGCGATCCGCTCGGAACAACTCCTTGCCCGGTCACCACCCCGACGATTGTCGCGAACGAGGCGATTATTAATTCCAACTCGGACTGTCAGCGGCTGGCGCTGATTAACTTTATCAGAACCACGAGGAACACGGATGAAGGATTGCCGGTCAAACATCCGATCAGGAATTACGCGCTGCTGGGTAAGACCGATTTCAATCTGAACAAGTCGAACCAGCTTGGAGTCTCGTACAACTTCGATTACTCAAAGAACACGAACCAGACCTTTGACGTGGCGACTTATGGTACTTCGGCAAACGGCATCGAGGGCGCGTCGAAGATCAATAATATCAACGTGAACCTGTTCACCACGATCTCGCCGACGATAGTTAACGAAGCGCACTTCTCGTACACGCGCGAGCTGCGACCACGGGCGGCTACTCCTTCTAACGTGCCGGCTGATACGGCCATGGGCTTTGCCACGACCTTCCGCTTTGGTAATCCCTTCTTCCTGAATCCAACGATTGACGAACTGATTTGGCGCACGCACATCAAAGACAACGTCTCGATCGTTCGCGGCACTCACACGATCAAGGTCGGCGGCGAGTGGCTGCACACGCTCAACGATCAGGTCTTCCGCGGGTTCTTTACCGGGCGATACATTTTCGACGGTGTCACGGGCTTTCTGCGTTACGCTTCGCCGGCAGCGGCGGGCGGATTCGGACCACGGACGCAAGAGTGTATCAGCGGGACCGGAGTCGTGACCTGGGTCACCGCCCCGACGGCTTGCGCGGCCGGGAGCACAGTCCAGGGACCTCTGCTTCTCTATTTACAGAACGGAATATCCACCGGCATCGCAGGCGTACCCCCGCCGGGCGCGTCAACTATCACGAATCAGGACTACGGATTGTTCGCTCAAGACAAGTGGCAGATTAGGTCTAACTTCACTTTGAATTACGGACTGCGATGGGAAGCCCAGATATTTCCCAAACCGGTGATCGCACCGTCGCGGACCGCGTACGCTGCTTTGTTGTCCAATCCGCGATTCCCTTCGGACGGCACGCTGCACAGCCCCAAGAATGAATTCCAGCCGCGGCTCGGCTTCGCCTGGGATCTTTCGAAGAAAGGTAAGTCGGTCTTGCGAGCCAGCTATGGCATCTATTACGGACGCCAGAACATGTTGTCCCAAGTTGGTTCGATCACCGACAACGGCGCGCAACAGTTCGGCATTGTCTGCGCATCGACCTTTGCCCCCACCTGCTTTGGCGCTGCCACCATATTGCCGACTTGGCCGAACATTGTCCCGGTCGCTCCCGGCGGTGGGATTCCGTTTGGCGCCAGCGTCCGCGTCTTTAGCAGGGACTATGAGAATCCTCGAATCTATACGGCCAACGTTGCGTTCGAGCAAGAGATCGCCCCGGACACTTCGCTGTATTTCGACTTCACGCATTCGAAGGGCGTGCATCTGACGCGCTTTCTGAACTATGCCAGGACCGGGCTGTTCCCAACGCTGGGCGACGTGTACGTTACCAGCTCGGTCGGCAAGTCGCTCTACAACGGCTTTACCGTTGGCGTCAGAAAGCGAATGAGCAAGCGTTATCAACTCGAGGCGAACTACGTTTGGTCGCGGGACCGTGACGATGATTCGAATGAGCGCGATCCGTTTACGGATCGATCTTTCGACATCAACAATCTGAGTCTCGACTATGCTCTGTCGGATCGCGACATCACGCATAAGTTCAACTTCTACACGTTCGCGCAACTGCCTTGGGGACTGGAAGGCAACTTCCGCGTCCAGGCGCGCAGCGCGCAACCCATCACGCCGGCGACGCGCACGGCGACGAATCGCAACACGCTGCGGAAAGACAATAAATACATTTCGTTTGACTGGCGTCTGCAGCGGCCGTTCAAGTTTGGCGAGCGCTACGCGCTGATTCCGATCTTTGAGATGTTCAATACTTTCAACAACGCCAACAACATCAACCCACTCAGCACGCCAGGGCTGTTCAACTTTGACGGCTTCCTGCGACAAGGCGTGGGCGATCCGAGGCAGGTGCAGTTGGCTGTTAAGTTCACGTTCTGAGGCAAAGCAGTAGCATAGACTTTAAGTCTGTGATTCTGATTTTAGAGGCGCGGAGTTTTATCGACTCTGCGCCTTTTTCCTTGGTGCTGTCACAGACTAAAGGAAACGCTGATCAAGTGAAGGTCCCAAAAGCATTTCAGCAAAGTCCCGGAGGGACGAAATATTTGTGGCACCGTGAGCGTGCCTGGCCTCAAAGCTCCGTCAGGAGCGACATCACCGTTTCTGCCGCTCATAAATGGGCTGAAAAAATTCATTTGGCTCATCTTGCTCTATAGATATTTCGTCCCTACGGGACTGCCCGGCTCAAAAACTAATAGGACTCTAGTGGTCCGTGCCGTTCTTTTCCTGAGTCACGTGATCAGAGCTTCCTTATTCGTTGGTAACACAGACTGAAAAGTCTATGCTACTTTCCAATGAACGCCGCCAGAGAACAGATCGAAGAAATCGTCAATCGCGAAACTCGCGCCTGGGATACTCAGGATGTTGATTTGCTGATGACTGTCTTTCACCCGGACATGGTCTGGCCGTGGCCGCCCACGCCACAGTCACACGATCCGATGGACTGGGTGATCGTCTGGGGCAGATATGATTTTGAACGATGGAAGCAGGGCTGGCAGGAACTCTTTGATACTCATCGCCTCGCGCGCAATCAGCGAGAGATCAAGAAGATCGAAATCTCAAAAGAAGGCGACGGCGCGTTCGCCGTCGTGGACATCGAAACTCTCTGGATCGATCAGGACGGCAGGGAAGATCTCTGGCAGGGTCGTACGTGTAAGGTCTATGCAAAGATTGGGGATGACTGGAAAATGACGATGCAGACCGGCGTGCTGGATTATTCTTGAATGCCGTCAGTCGATGACTCTTAACCCGATCCGTAAAGCTCATCGATCAAGTGGCCGTATCTCTCATCTATCACGCGGCGTTTGACTTTCAAGGTAGGCGTGAGTTCGCCGTCATCGATCGAAAATTCTTCGGGTAGCAACGCGACCCGGCGGACGCGCTCATAGTCAGCCAGGTGCGCCGTGATCATGGTCACGTCGCGCTGCACTATCTTGATCGCCGCCTGGCACTTGCTTAGCTCGGCGTGGGTGCCGGTGACGGATTCGCCCGCGGCGCGCAGCGAATGACGCAGCTCTTCCCAGTCAGGAACGATCAGGGCTACGGGATACTTGCGACTGGCGCCCACCACGACTACTTGATTGACGAACTCGCTCTGCTTCAAGAGACTCTCGATCAATTGCGGCGCGATGTATTTCCCATTCGAGAGTTTGAACAGATCTTTCTTGCGATCGGTAAGATAAAAATGTCCGTCATCGTCCTGGTAACCGACATCACCGGTGGCAAACCAGCCCTCGTCCATCACGGCGAGCGTCGCTTCAGGATGACCGTGGTAGCCGCGCATGATGTTGGGCCCGCGCCCCAGCAGCTCGCCGTCCGCGGCGATGGCCATCTCAATTCCTTCGAAGGGTCTGCCGATCGAGCCGACGCGATTGTCGCCGGGACGATTGGCGCACACGACGCAAGTTTCGGTCATTCCGTAGCCCTGCAAAATGTTTATGCCCGCGCCCAGGAATGAATACGAGAGCGTCGGCGACAGCGGCGCGCCGCCGGAAACAAAGTAACGCAAACGTCCGCCGATGCCTTCGCGCCATTTCATGAAAACCAAACGGTCGGCAACCGCATGACGCATGGCCAGTGAAACCGGCACCCGCTTGCCCTTGTCTTTCAACTCAGCAACGCGTTGACCGACGGCCAGCGAGCGCGCAAAGATTTTGCTCTTCACTCCGCCCGCGGACATGCCTTTCTTGATGATGCGGTGATAGACCTTCTCGAACAAACGCGGCACCGCGGTCATAATCGTGGGCCGGACTTCGCGCAGATACTCGCCGACTTTGTCGAACGATGCAGCGTAATTTACCGAGACGCCCACGTAACAAAAGACATAAAACACGGTGCGTTCGAAAATGTGCGATAGCGGCAAGACGGAAAGCGAAACATCGGTCGGGAAAATCGGCAGACCGTTCGTGATCGAGCGCACGTCGGAGGTGAAGTTGGCATGCGTGAGCATGACGCCCTTCGGCTCGCCGGTCGTGCCTGAGGTGTATATGATTGTCGCCAGATCGTCGGCGCTGACTCGGGCAATTAGATTGTCAAAGGCACTCGCGTCTTCACGCTCAATTGTCTCACCGCGCGTTTCAATACTTTCCAAAGTCGTCGCGCGCTCAACGCCCGGCGCGGACTTGGAATCGAACACGACGACGTGCTCAAGTTGATCCATTCCGTCGAAACCCTGGCGCGCGTGCTTCAGGATCTTGCCGCCGGAAATCATCAGGGCGCGCGCGCCTGAGTCCTTCAAGATGAATTGAATCTGATCGACCGCTTGCGTGGTGTAGATCGGAACGGTGACGGCGCCGACGCTGAGGATGGCCAGATCGGCAATCGACCATTCGGGCCGATTCTCGGAAATCAGCGCCACGCGATCGCCAGCCTGGATGCCCAGGTCACTGAGGCCGAGCGCGATGTGCCGCACGCGGCGGACGAACTCTTTAGAAGAAATGCGAACCCACTCGTCGCCGCGCTTTTCGCTGACCGCATCGGGCTTGTCGTGGCGGGCAATGGCCTCGAGACACAGTCCCGCCAAAGTCGACGGTGCGCTGGCCGGCTCCTCCTGGCTCCTGGCTCCTGCCTCCTGCCTTCTGTCTTTAGCTGCTACTGCCGATGACACCGAAACGACGATCTCCTTCGAAGGGGGTCTGATGGTCTGGCGCAAAGCTGTGTAAATCGGGAAAGAGCGGCCAACAGACTACATCCTCTCCCTGAAAAGATACAACCAAACAGGCCTTGCTTTCACGGGAAACCGGTGGAATTCAGGATGTTTTTGCTGCTTCAAGGGCTCGCGGCTGCGAGGCGCCACCTTCCAACTCAGGGTTTTCCGAGCTCGAACTTCGCCGACGAGAACCGCGATGCTGCGACGGCTGATCGACGCGGCTGTCCTGTGTAGCCAATGCGGCCAGGGTCAAGAACAGCAAAGCGTTTGCCGTGGTGTGCAGAGTGAAATCGAAAAAGCTGTGCACCAGCACTGCAAAGCATCCGGCCAGCGCGCCCGTAACCACCCCGCGCCGGAATTGATCGTGCGTCTCTCGACGCGCAAAGCCACGGCGAAAGAGAATCACGATGAACCATAGTCCCAATATGCCGCCGATAATCCCGCCGTCTGAGAGTGTCTGCAGATAATCGTTGTGCGCCTGCTCAAGACGAAATGCTCCGTTGCGGGAATCGTAACGCGTGTAGACTACGCCGAAACTTCCAAGTCCCGATCCGGTGATCGGATATGCCTTGATGACGTCGAGCGCCACGCTCCAAAAATGCGCGCGACCGGTAGTCGGATCGGCGGCGGTCGGCGTGCCCCGTAAGCGCGTGAAAACCTCCGCGCCCCCAAAAGCCAGCGCGCCTCCAATCAAAACCACCATCAGCGCGAAGGCGAGACCGGCCCGCACCGTCGCCGCGCGCGCGCGCTCGGCCCGCGGCACGCGCTGCCCCTGGCGTTTCCGAGCGGCGGTGCCCACCACAGCCAGAAACACAATCTCTGCGGCGAGGCTGATGATTCCGCCGCGCGAGTTAGTCATGATCAGCGCCACCCCCATCAGCGCCGCGGCAAACGCGTAAATCACACGCTTCTGCTTCTCAATTGCTCCGGTAAAGAGCAAACCCAACGGGATGGCGATCGCCAACTCCATGTAGCCGGCGAAGTGGTGCCGGTTGATAAAGGGTCCAAAGGCGGTGCTCTGCGTCAACTGTCGGAACCAATAGACTCGCGTGCCGTCGGTAGTTAAGGACTGGGTCAAGCCAAACATCGCTAGCAGAAAACCAAAAATCGTGATCGTTCTAACCAGGGTCTTGAGCCGCCGCGACGAATCGACAAAAATAAGTGTCGCCGCGAAGTAGATTAACAACGAGGCTACCTGCACGATCACGAGCCGCGTGGCGTAAGGATCCAGCGAGAGCGATCTGATCGGTGAAAGCGACAATCCCGCATTGTCCGGAGTGCGCAGCGGAAGCAGTTGAATCAACCCGAGGATGATCACTCCTAGCAGCGGCAACTGCAGACGATTGAGGCTAATCCGTGTCGACCGCAAGACGAGCGCATCCACGGCCAAGAGACAAACGATGCCAACGGCGCATAGAGTGAACGCGGCCAGTGCCCAATAGTGTACGGTGCCGTAAGCGAGCGCGGTCAGGACTAACGCGACGCAGAGCGTTATGAAGACCAGGCGACTGGCTAGCGTATGTCGTCGCTTAGTGCGCGCCGTTTCCTTCGCGCTTTCCAGTTGCGCTGGTTCCGCGCGAAGCGGCTGCACTCCCGACTTGTCGGGGTCGTAGATTGAAGTCGTCATACCAGACCGTACCAAAAATAGGACAGACCTGCGTGTCATCGCAGGGTTGCCGAGACAGTTTCAGGATCACTCCGTCGCTCTTCGGCTTTGTTTTGAAATCGAGCGCGATTCGTTGCCAATCGTTCGTTCCCGTCGGCAAAGTTGGCGAACTGGCCAGCACGAAATTGTCGGTGGCGCTGAAGATGGTTATTAGCGGCGGGCTGCCGGTGTTCAAATCGTTGGTGCGCGCGTAACACTCAAAATGATACTGAGTGTCTGGCTGTACCACGACGGCCTGCGAGACGTGTATGGTTTCGAGTTTGGCCGTTGCTTGAAAGACTATCCTGAGGCTCTTGCTGCCGCTGTGCGCTTGCGAGTCGATCGACATCCGCGCCAACGGTCCGGAACTGATAGACCAGCCAAAGCCGTCCGAGCTCGAGACAGTCGCGCCATCTTCGAATCCGCCGTTTATGAATTGTTCCGGCACCGGCACCTTGCCGGCGTCGTGCTCGATCTCGCGCAGCACCACCAGAGCGTCCTGAAAATGTTTCGCCTCGATTAGTTGCTTTGTCAGTTCGCCCGCCAGTTCGCGCTCACTGGTTCGATTCTGGGTGCCGGACCAAACGCGCATCGCATCTTCAAACTTCTGCCGACCCGCCAGATAGATGGCGAGCTCTATGCGCATCGCCACTGAGGTGCAGATGGCGTTCGCCAGCGCGTCGATGTCAGGGCCAAAAACCTGCGCCGCAAGGTTGAATACCTGCACACGAATTCCCGGATTGGTTTCGCCGGCGCGCGCCAACTGCTGGAAGGCTTCGTCAGTCTTTCCTTCGCGCAGCAGTAGATTGCCAAAATACCAGCGCGGCAGAGAGTAAGCCGGCGCCAATTCGACGGCGCGACCGAGCGCCCGCTCGCCGCCCGCATTATCACCCGACGCTTCGAGGCCGCGACCGAGTTCCATCCAATAGCGATAGTCGTTCGGCGACAGCGTCACCGCGATTTGGTATTCGCGCACCGCATCGGCCAGGTTGCTCGCACTGAACTCCTTCTCTTCCAGGGCTCCCAGGGTCCAATGAGCGAAAGCATCATCCGGGGCCCAACGCGTTCCCATCCGGGCCAGCTCCGTCGCGCCGTCCGGATTATCCGGAGCGTACTCTGCCAACGTGTCACCGACATACCAGCGCACGACAAACCAAACCGACAGAATCGCCAGCAACGCCGCAAATATCACCAGCGCGCGGCGCGCCCGAGCCCGCAGGTCGATTGTGATCACGGACGCAGTGTTTGAGTGGGACACAAGTTTGAATATTGGGGATTTACAAATTACCGTTCCGCCCGGCCCGGGTGATTGGTGGGGTATCGTCGAGATCCTCGATTCTGATCGACATTCGCTTCACTTCGATATTGTGAGCTTCACATTCGCGTTGAATCTCGCTGGTGCGCTCGGCTGAAAGCCGCGGAGTAGAAATGAGTACTTGCTCGATCCGCTGTTGGTCAATGATTCTTTTCAGCAAGCCGTTGCCGCCGAAAACTCGTAGGCCGTGGATCACTTTGCCTTGCTTCATTGGATCGTCGTCCATGAAACCTACCGGCGAGCAACGCAGGTCACGGTTGTTCAGCAACTCGCGCAGCAGCAACTCTCCGGCGTCGCCGGCTCCGTAGATCAGAACGCGACGTCCACCACCGCCGTTCGCGACCGGGAGCACCTGGCGAAATAGCCGAAAGGCCATGCGGCTCCCCGCCAATAGCATCAGCATGACGAGCGCGTCGATCAAAAAGACTGCGCGCGAGAAACCCTGAAAGCGCAACTTGAAAAGGACCACCATCATACTGACTATCGAACCGGCAGCGACGGCCTTGGCGACGGACATGAGATCGTCGATACCGGTGTAGCGCCAGATGCCGCGATACACACCAAAGAAAAGAAACGCCGCTAGCCTCACCACGACGAGCACTGGCAAAGTTCTTAAGAACAGTTTCCACGCCGGACTGTTCGAGACCGGCCCGAACTTGATCGCATAAGCGGCCCAATAGGCCAGCATGATCAAGACGATGTCCAGCAAAACTTCAAAAATGCGGCGCTTGTAAGAGAAGTCAACCAGAAAAGCAAACCGCGGTTTTTCGGGCGCTCCTACCGCTTGTTCTTCTTCATCGTATCCCTTGACTCCGGCAAGATAGACGCCGAGCAAGGTCAGCCCCATCGTGAAACCCGCAATCAGCGCGACGCTGACGTCGGCCTTCATCGATCGCACGGTAATCGCCAGCAAACCTGAAAGCCCAGCCAAGCCGTAAAGCATCCACACCGCGCGGCGTTCAGACATTCCCAACGCCACCAGACGATGCGACGTGTGGTCGCGGCCGCCTTGCGAAGCGGCTCGACCGGAAAGCTTGCGCAGGATGGTCACAAAAGTCGTATCGAAAATCGGGATGAAGAGCACCAGGATCGGCACGGCGAGCACGGGCACGAAGGTGCGTGAACGCCCGCCGGACACATTCACCAACGCAGCGCTGGCGAGGAGGAATCCGATGAACATCGATCCGCAGTCGCCCATGAAGATCGTTGCGGGATTCGAGTTGTAAACCAGGAACCCGAGGAGCGCCGCCGCCAACACCGACGACATTAATGCTTCCGTCGGTTGACCGCCGGCGATAAAACTCAGAGTAAGAAACACGGAGGCGATGGACGCGATGCCCGCGGCCAGGCCATCCATGTTGTCCAGCAAATTCAGCGCATTCGTAATGCCGATGAGCCAGAAGATAGTGATCACCATGTTGATGGGCAACGACCTGGTCCATGGCAAAGCCAGACCGTAATAGACAACCAACGCCGCGCCCATTACCTGGCCGATGAGTTTCTGATAAGGCTTTATGTGAATCAGATCGTCGATCAATCCGACGAAAAACAGGAACGTGCTGGCGCCGATAATCACCCAACCGTAGGACGTGTGTGGGATCAGCATTAGGTAAACGCAGACCACGGTAAGCCAGATCGCGACCCCACCGACCGTGGCCGTTGCCTTCTTGTGCCAGCGATCAATCTTGGGCCGCGCCACAAAACCCTTCCGTCGCGCCAACGAACGAACTAGCGGCGTCAGCGCCAGCGCCAAAATGAATGACACTAGAGGTGGTAAGACGTTTACGGCAGTAAATCGCATCTTGATTCGGCGGTAGTAGTCAGCGCGAGAAAAACCTATTCGATTAACGCGCCAAAGGCAAGTCACAAAACTTTCGTGGACCTTGTTCGCGGCAATGAACCGAGAATTGGGTCGGCGCGATCGTCCGCCATCGACATCGGCTCAGACTTCTCCCAAGCCACCCAACCGGTCGCTTAGCAGAGGGACTGGCAATCTCCCCTAACCCCCGACGTTCAAGTTACTCCGATGACCTCAGCCAGCGTTGCATTCCGGCAAAGTCCGGTTTAAGCTACGGGCCGTGAGGGCCTCCCTGTCAGTGTTCGAGGCTCCAGGGATTCTCCCTCACGCGCGCATGCCGAGAGCGTCCCGGTTCTTGATAAGCCAGCGGTTAACTAGCGCCTACTAAAAGATCGACAGCAGACTTTCCAGCACTTCTGTCGCAATTTCAGCAAGCGTTTCGTCGGTGGCTGTTGCGGTCGAAGAATTAGACGGACCACTCAGGTCGCCAGTCGCCGTTCCTTGGCATGGCGGAGTATCCAGTTGTCCCGGCACAGGCGCCGCACAAGGTGGCGTGTCTAGCTGTCCTGCGAACGCTGGAAGGACAAACATGAGCGTCAAGACCAAAATGCTGGCTAACTTACGAAGTGTCTTCATCATTTTCTCCTGGACTAATTGTTTGGGTTTGGAAGAGCGAGCCTTTCAGAAAGAAACTAGGCGCGCAGCTGCCGATTCCCCGCTAGTGCGTAGGGACAGTTGCTGACGTGGCAGACGCAAAATTTTTATCTACCATACGGAAAGGCATAGTTTCCATGAACTTAACTACTCTACCAGCTAGCCAATCGGCTGATCAATCGTCGTTACCGCTTTCAGAGCGCGCCCGAAATTGCTGCCTCCTGGCAAAGCAGCTTGAGAAGGCTGGCGAGTACCAACCAGCGCGCGAAGCACTTAGCGAGTTCTGGCCTGAGCGTGAAGGGCCGCCGATGCTCGAGGGGCTCGACCCCGCGGCGCAGGCCCAGGTCCTGCTTCGCATCGGCTCACTGGCTGGATGGCTGGGCAGTGCGCATCAGACCGCAGGCAGCCAAGAGACCGCCAAGAATCTGATTACCAGGAGCATTGAGATCTTTGGAAGGGTCGCACAACCGGAGCGAGCCACTGAGGCTCGTTGCGATCTCGCGCTGTGCTATTGGCGCGAAGGTGCCTTCGATGAGGCTCGGATAATTCTGACAGACGTACTGCGTGAGATCCCCAACTCGGACGGTGAACTGAAGGCCATAGCCTTGGTGCGGGCGGCCATCGTTGAGAGAAGTGCGAGGCGTTACAACGAAGCTCTAAACCTGTTGAATCAAGCTTCCGCAGCCGTTGAGGCCGCCCGCAATGACGCCCTGGCAGGGACTTTTCATAACCAACTGGCCACGGTGCTGGAAAACCTGAGCCGAGTCGAGCAGGGGGAAACTTATAGGGATCGCGCCTTGATTGAATACGCGGCCGCTAGTTATCACTTCGAGCAAGCTGGTCACCATCGTTATCGCGCTCGTGTTGAGAACAACCTCGGCTTTCTGTTTCACACCATCAAGAGATTCGAGGATGCGCATGCACACCTCAATCATGCCCGACGCCTTTTCCTTGATCTTAAGGACTTTGGCGGCGTCGCCGGCGTCGACGAGACGCGGGCGCGCGCGCTCATGGCTGAAGGCCGTCTCAACGAAGCCGAACGATTTGCTCACGGCGCGGTGAAGACGCTTGAGCATGGGGGTGAGCAGTCATTGCTGGCGGAAGCGCTCACCACTCACGGAACTGTGCTGGCGCGCATGGGCAAGATTGGCCGGGCGAAGACCGCTCTCCAACGGGCGATCGAAGTCGCCCGAGCTGCGGGCGATCTTGAAAGCGCTGGTCGCGCGCATCTCAGCACGATCGAAGAGCTTGGTCATCAAGTCTCGGTCGACGACCTGGTATCAAAATACAAAGCCGCGCTGGGGCTCTTGCAGAGTTCGCAGGACCCGACCACCGCCAAACGCTTGATCTCATGCGCACGAGACGTGATAGGAACTCTTGGCGCGGCGACCGTTCGAGATGCCGCCGCAAATGAGAGCGCTAGCGAAATTAGTTGGGATGGTTTCTCGTTCAAACAGCAAGTGCTTAACTACGAAAAGGAAATCCTCTCGCGAGCCCTCCGGGACACCGGCGGCGCCGTAACAAAGGCCGCGCGCCTTTTGGGCTTCAACCATCATCAGAGCCTGATTGCCTTAATCAACAGCCGGCATAAAGGTTTGCTTGGGGTAAGGTCCGCGGTTAGAAAGCGTCGACGCAGCATCATCAAGTTCGACAAGGACGGCGGCAAGAAAAGGGCGCGCCGTACGAAGAGCCTAACCGCGGCCGACTGACATTTGTTCGCTGTGAAATTCGATCACGCTCTCGAGAATTCCATCGAGTGATTTTTCCGGCTGAAAGCCAACCTGGCGGTTGACCTTTGAGATGTCGGGAATGCGGCGGGGCATGTCTTCGAAACCTTCCTCGTAGGCTTCGTCGTACGGCACGAAAGCGATCTCTGATTTCGACTTCGTCAACTCCTTGACCTTCCGAGCGAGGTCAAGGATCGTGATCTCCTGATCAGAGCCGACGTTGAAGACCTCTCCGACCGCGCTCTCATCGTCCATCAATTTCATCAAGGCGCCGACTATGTCGCCGACATAGCAGAAGCAACGCGACTGTTCGCCGCTGCCGTATACGGTAATCGGGCGACCTGAGAGCGCTTGCTTCACGAATGTCGGAATCACCATTCCGTACTGTCCGGTTTGCCGCGGACCGACGGTATTGAAGAGCCGCACGATGACGGTCGGCAACTTCTTTTCGCGCCAGTAAGCGAGCGCGAGAAACTCGTCGATGGCCTTCGAGCAGGCATAGCTCCAGCGGCCTTTGGTCGTCGCACCCATCACGAGGTTGCCGTCTTCACGAAAAGGAATCTCGGCGCTCAGCCCGTATACCTCGGAGGTTGAGGCCACCAAAACTTTCTTCTTCTTCTTGCTGGCCAGAGAAAGTACGACTTCAGTTCCGTGAACATTTGTTTCGATGGTGCGAACCGGACTTTCGACGATCAGCTTGACCCCCACCGCTGCCGCCAGATGAAAGATCACGTCGCATTGATCGACCAGCTCGGCGGTAACCGGCCGGTTGTGAACGCTGTCAATTCGGTAGTGAAAGCGGGGGTGGTCCTTCAGATGTTCGATGTTTCCAAAGCTGCCGGTAGAAAGATCGTCGACAATGAAAACTTCGTCGCCGCGCCCGAGGTACGCGTCGGAAAGATGAGAACCAATAAACCCTGCTCCGCCAGTAATCAGAACTCGCAAACTCCCTGTCCCCCCTTCAAACCATTGCGTCAAACGCGAGGCGTAAGTCTAGCACGATAATCGCTGGCGGCAGTTTCCGCAGCCGTGTTTACGCCATGGTTCGCGGCTGGGTGAGTTGCAAAAAGTTGGCCGTATGACTGCGTCATGTCCGCGAGCAGGCGTTCCTTTGCATAATTTCGCAAGACAAAGTCACGGCCCCGCGCGCCCAACGCAACGCGCAGCGACTCGTCTTCAATCAATCGCGCCAGGCCACCCGCCAGGCCCTCAGCGTCTTCGCTCTCTGACAGCAGCCCGCGTTCGCAAATCGCAAAGCCTGATTCCGCGTTAACGGACGACACGGCTGGTCCCAACAAATCGACGACTCCGCCAACGTTAGTTGCGATTACCGGACGCGCATTCGCCATCGCTTCGATCAGAGTCAGAGGCGTGCCTTCGTTCAAGCTGGTCAGCGCGACGATGTCGAGGGCCGGATAAAAGTTTTCAGGATCGTTGCGCGTGCCCAGGAAGACAACATCATCCCCCAGCGATAGTGACTGCACTTGCGCTTCCAGTTCTGGACGCAGCTTTCCGTCACCGATGATCACAAAGCGCACGCGGCGCGTCTTCACCAGACGACGACACGCGGCCGCCGCTCGCAAAAACAGGCCATGATTCTTGACCTCGGTCAAACGCCCGACGATGCCAACCAGTATCTGGTCTTCGGAAACTCCGAGTTCCGCCCGCGGGCGCGGCCGTCGCTCGTGCCAATCCGCGAACGCGCTGGTGTCGATGCCCAGCGGGATCACGGCGAACTGCTCAGGCCGCCCAACGCGAAAAGTCTCGTTGATCTCTCGGCGTTGTTGTTCGCTGACGACGATGATGCGATCGGTGGCCAATCTTGCCAGCAGGCGCTCGACGCCAAGAAACACGCGCGTCTTCCTCCGGCCGTAGTAACTGTGAAAGACGTGTCCGTGATACGTGTGCACAAAGCGGCACCCGCGCGGCTTGCCGATCAAGACGCCAGGTGTCAGCCAGCGATACATCAGTCCCGCGACCCGTCCGACCGTGCCTGCCTTTGCGGTATGCGTGTGTACGATGGCCGGCTGTTCGCGGCGCATCAAGCGAAAGAGTTTCCAGGTGGTGAGGAGATCTTTCACGGAGATCTCGCGACTCATTTCCGGAATGATCAGTGGAGTGATTCCTGCCGCCGCCGCAACGTAACTCATGTCGTCCTCGCCCGGCGGCACAACTCCGGCAACCAGCAAGGTCTCGTAGCCGGCAGATTTCATTCCGTCGGCAAGCCAGACCACGTGACGCGCCGGGCCCCCCACGTTGAGGCGAGCGATGATGCGAAGGATCTTCACTAATCTTCCATCCGAAAAATCGTTTCCGGATCGTCTTCGTGTCTAATCTCGTCGATTGGTTCGCGTCGGTGTTCGCCCATGTAGAGGCGGTTCGGACAGTTGATCACGATGCCGTCAACCGTGCCAACATTCTGGTAGGCATGTACTACGCCTTTTGGCACCAGGACAACTTGCGGATTGTCAGCACCTACCATCAGCGTCATCACGTTGCGGAACGTTTCAGAATCGGGCCGGTTGTCCCACATGCGAAGCTTGAAATTCGAGGGTCCGAGGAAGCAAAAGAGGTCAGCTTGATCGACGTGCTCATGGGGACCGCGAGCGACGCCCGGCGTGGTGGAAGAGATGTATGCCATGGCTGGAGCAAACTCCGCGGCAAGGTCATCATGACGAAACAACTCGGTCAACCAGCCGCGCCGATCTTCGAATTTCCGCAGCTCGCGCACAACCACGTCCTTGATCGCTCCGACATGAAACTCAGGCATTGGCGCCGGCCTCTGCTGCATGCTCGAACTCCAAATTGTTTGCGCCGGTTTCGGAAACCAAGTTTGAGGCGTGCAGCAGGCTTTCAAAAGTGCCCGCGTCGGTCCACCAGCCTTCCAACTCGTTCCAGGTCATCTGACCGCGCTCGATATAAGCGTTGTTCACGTCCGTGATTTCCAACTCGCCACGACCCGACGGCTTTAAGACCCGAATGATTTCGAACACGCGCTCGTCGTACATATAAATCCCAATCACTGCGTATTCGGACTTTGGCTCCGCGGGCTTCTCTTCAATCTTCACCACCTGCTCGCCATCGAGCTGCGGCACGCCGAAGCGTTGCGGGTCGGCAACTCTTTTCAAGAGAATCTTCGCGCCCTCGCCTTGTTCGCGATACGACTCGACCGCCGCGCGAATATTTCCCTGAATGATGTTGTCACCCAGCACCACGCAAATCGGTTCGCCCGCCGCAAAGTGTTCGACTAGCGCCAGCGCCGCGGCAATACCACCTTCGCCTTCCTGATAGGTGTAGTTAAGATGCTTCAGACCGAAAGCTTTGCCGTTGCCCAGGAGTTTCAGAAAGTCGCCCGCTGAGTTTCCGCCGGTGACGATCATGATGTCGGTGATGCCCGCGTTGACCAGTGTCTGAATTGGATAAAAGATCATCGGCTGATTGTAAACCGGCAGCAGATGCTTGTTCGTCACCGCCGTCAATGGCCGCAAACGCGACCCCAAACCTCCAGCAAGAACGACGCCTTTCACTCGATAGCCTCCTCAGTCAATAAATCGTTCGAACCATAGCTCAAGCATCAAGAGCGACCACAACCTTTGCGAATGATCGGCCTTCGCATCGACATGCCGATCAACAAATCTTCGCACTGCGTCCGGCTGGAACAACCCGCGCGAGAGCGCTTTGTCGGAAAGCAGAGTCTCGCGCAGAAACGGCTGCATCGCGCCGCGAAACCAGTGACTGATCGGCACGCCGAATCCCATCTTGCTGCGCGTCAGGTTCTCTTCGGGCACTAATTGCTTCAACACGCGCTTTAGCAAATACTTCGTCGTCATACCGCGGAGCTTCAATTTTTCTGGCAAGCTGGCAGCATATTCCATTACATGATGATCGAGAAACGGCGAGCGCGCCTCAAGCGACACCGCCATGCTGGCAATATCCATCTTGACCAGCAAATCGTTGGGCAGGTAAGTCATCGTATCAGTGAGCAAAGCCGCGTCAACGATGCCCGAGCCATTCGCTTTCGCAAACCAGGGCTCGATGATGCTGGCCGTGCGGTATTGCGAAGTCTGGTGCGCGAAGTCTTCTGAATACAAGCTGCGCCGGGCATCGTCATCAAACGCGCTCACCCAGCCCAGATAGCGTTCGACTGCTGGTTTCGAAGCGGCGGTAAGGAAGCGCTTCCCGCGTCGCAGCACGCGGGGCCGGTCTTCGAAGCCAGGAAAAGCGCGCACTATGCTGGAGATCGCGCCCGCCCCCGGCAGCGTGCCATATTTCTGTGCCAGGCTCATCGCTGCATAGCGCTGATAGCCGGCAAAGCATTCATCGCCGCCATCGCCATTCAACGCGACCGTAACGTATTGCCGAGTTTCGCGCGAGACGTAATAGCTGGGAATCGCCGACGAATCCGCGAACGGCTCGCCATAGTGTTCGACTAACGTCGGCAGAATCTCCATAGCATTCGGCCGCACGATGAACTCGTGGTGATCGGCGCCGATGTGCTCAGCCACGCGCCGCGCGTGATGCAGTTCGCTGTAATCCTGCTCGTCAAATCCAATCGAAAACGTCTTGACTTGCTCCGACGACTCCTGCGCCATCAGCGCGACGATCGCGCTGGAATCGATACCTCCCGAAAGAAAAGCGCCCAGCGGCACTTCCGACATCAAGCGCACGCGCACGGCGTCGCGCAGCAATTCAACCACGCGCTCACCAGCTTCCGCCTCGCTGACGTCGATCTTCTTTGAAAAGTCGAGTTGCCAGTAACGTTCGATCTTGATCTCGCCGTTGTGCCACAAAAGCGAATGGCCCGGATCTAGTTTCTTGATTGCCCGAAACGCCGTTAGCGGCGCCGGCACGCAGATGAACGCGAGATAGTAATGGAGCGCTTCATAGTCGACGTCACGACTTACTTCTGGGTGTTCGAGCAGCGCGCTGAACTCAGAACCGAAAACCAACTGACCGTTCGCTTGCGCGTAAAGCAGCGGCTTTTTACCGACGCGATCGCGCGCCAGAAAAAGCGACTGCGTCCGCGTGTCCCAAATCGCGAACGCAAACATGCCGCGCAAATGCTTTGGACAGTCTGTTCCGTACTCGTCGTAGGCGTGAATGATCGCTTCAGTGTCGCTGTCGGTGTAGAATTTGTGGCCGAGACTTTCCAGTTGCGCGCGTAGCTCGCGGTAGTTGTAGATTTCTCCGTTGAAAACAATCCAGGCTGTCTGATCCCAATTGTGAATCGGTTGTTGCCCGTGCGCGAGGTCGATGATCGCGAGCCGGCGCATCGCCAGTCCTACGCCGTCGTTGAAATAGAAACCGTCATCGTCCGGCCCGCGGTGCCGGATCGCTTCGTTCATGCGCACGAGCAACTCGCGGTCGACCGGAGCGCCGTCAGCGCGAACAATGCCTGCTATGCCACACACTTTGTTTTCTTGGTTATAGTAAGGCGCGCCCCGAAGGTTAAGTCTTACGCTTCTGCGCTACCTTGTCAGCATGACTTTCCGCTGGAACAGGACTTAATATTAGCGGACGCTTGCAGACATGTCCAAAGAGCAATTTCGGACGCGCCACTCCCTGACTTTTCGCGCCTCAAAAGAAAGAGGAATGATAGTCCACCTCTTCAGGGGATATTAGCGTTGTGTGGGAACGCTGAAAGCGAATAATGAACCAAGTCATTTACGTGGTGCAGGCGGGGATAAGAGCCGCCGCGCGAATCCGGCTTCGCGGTCTGTTGATTGCGGCCGCGGGTCTGCATCTGTTGACCACCACGACTGTTTTTGTCGTGGGCAGATTCGCGCTGATGCGAGGTCAATTCGACGGCAACGGGCTGGGTGAGTTTGCGCATGATAGCTACGAATACCGGTTGGACGTCATCCTCCTGGCAAACAAACTCAGGGTCGAAGGGATAGCCAACTGGCTTGGCACGCCGGCTCCATTTCACGTCAAGTTGTATTCACTTTCACAGGCACTGTTCAGCCACTGGACTGGTTTCAATGTCTTGACGATTGAGCCTCTGAATCTGGCTTACTATTTGTTTATTCTGTTCCTGGTTTACCGATTGACCGAAACAATCTTTGACCGACGGGCAGCCGCGTTGGCCATGACAGTTGTCGCACTTTGGCCATCGTTCCTAATGCATACTACCCAACTGCTCCGTGATCCGCTCTTGATTACGGCCCTTCTCGCTTTTGTCTTGATTGTCGCGACCGGGCTGACGAAAACTTGTGGATGGCGTTTGGGTTTTGCGGCAGGTCTCACCGGAGGTTTATCAATGCTCCTGATCTGGATCGTCAGGCTGGCTATGTGGGATGTTGCGCGCGCGATCACGGCAGTCGGGTTGGTGCTCCTCGTTGTTCGCCAAATTCGCGAAAGGCGCGTCTTGATTGGCAACCTGATCGCCGCCGTTCTTTTGATAGCAGCAGCCCTAACGATTCCGCGATTCAGGTCGATGCTGGAACCTCAACAAACAACCATGACCGGTAGCGAGCCGCCGATTGCCGAGCAAGTCCTGGATGTACCGCTTTGGGAGCGCATTGCCAAACGCAGGGAAGCTTTCGTCAAGCCAGATGGCGAGAAGGAAAGTTCCAAAGCCTCAAACGTGGATGAGAGCGTACAGTTCAAAGGCTGGGCCGACATCGTCCGATATCTTCCACGCGCAATGGCCTTTGGCTTCTTCGCACCATTTCCAAACATGTGGTTTGCTGGCGGAAGTCTGGTCGGCAATGTTGGCCGACGGCTTTCAGGAATGGAAATGATTTTGACCTACGTGATCGAACTGTTCGCCATCGCGGGAATCTGGTCAAAGCGAAGGCAACCGGTTGCCTGGTTGCTGGTTTTTGTTGTAACTACCGGCGTGACCGGTCTCGGTTTGACCGTTCTCAACATCGGCTCGCTTTACCGAGTTCGTTACCCTTTCTGGATGCTAATGGTGTTGCTCGGAGCGGGGGGAGCGCAATGCATCGCCGCAAAAATATCAGGCAGGGCGCCATCTATCGAAACGGTCAACGCGTGAATAATCTTTTCATTGATCTTCAAGCAATTCAGTCAGGGGACCTGAGATATTGATCAAATTAACCCTAAGCCTTGGTTGGCTGGCGATCTGCAACGCTTTGTTGGCGGTGATGATGCCCTGGTACGTAGTGACGCGGCTCGGAGTCGGAGTTGAGACCGACGCGTTCTTCGCATCCGGAATCCTACCGCAGTTGGCTTTCTACATGATCGGCGCAGCGCTGCTGCAGGTGCTGGTTCCGTTGCTGGTTACAAGAGCCGAACAAGACCTGAGTCGAGATGCGTGGACATTCTTTGTGGGGATCACGGGTCTTTTTGTTTTGATCGGACTGGTGCTCGTCGCGACTACTTCGTACTGGGCGCCACTGTTGGTGCCCGGATTCTCGCCAAAAGGCAAAGAGCTGATGATCACGATGACCCGCCTTCAGCTTGTCAGCATGGTTCTCATAGTTGCGATCACCGTGCTCTGGTCGGTTTATCAGGCTCAGCAAAAATTCATCTGGATCGAGCTATCGCTGGTGATCGCGAACGTGATTTCGCTGCTCCTGCTGGTCTTTGCGTTGCCGCGTTATGGGATAGTGTCGGCCGCCTGGACCGGCGTCCTCAATAACGGCTTGCGACTGGCGCTCTTGTTGCCGGTGTTGGGACGCTGGCAGCGTCCCAACTGGGGAACGCCGACGTTCAGAGAGGTTTGGCGACGTATCAAGCCTTTTATGTTGGGTCAGGCATATAGCAGGTCTGATCTTCTTGTTGATCGCTTTCTTTCTTCGATGGCATCAGCCGGGGCTTTGTCGCTCCTTCTGATTGGACAGCAGATATACACTCAGATCAATCTGGTCATCAACAAGGCAATATCGGCACCAATGTTGCCGCTCCTCACTCTGACCGCCAACAACAGTTGGGTTCGTTTCAGACATCTTTACCGACACAGACTAATGATGGTGGCCGGCCTGACCAGTTCCGGAGTTCTGGTCTTGTACTTTTCCGGTGAGCCTTTGCTTCGTCTCACGATTGGTCATGGCGGAATCACGGCAGAGAATGTGCGCGCGTTATGGCTGGTTATGATGGCGCTCGTGGGAATGCTGGCGGGGGGAGCGGCGGGCCAAATCACTTCTACGGCTTTTTACGCGATAGGTGATACGAAGACTCCGACCAGACTCTTTATCCTGACCTACACGATCTACCTTCCGTTGAAAGTGTTGGCCTTTCTGCGCTACGGGCTGATGGGCCTCGCCTTTGCTACCAGCGTTCACCTGATCGTGAACTTCACGCTACAGCTAATCTTGCTGGAAAGAGCCACCGCTCCAACGCGAGCATCAAGCATTATGCTGCATAGTTTCAGCGAAGCGGAGAAATTGAAGGCTTGAGTGAAAGAGTCCAGATGAAATTCTGCAGCCATCCCTTGCTTTTCGGGATCGACCAGATATCTGGCAATGCGGGTTGCTACAACGTACACAGGATGAATTTGGCTTTGCTGATCTGTACGATCAATCGATGAGGAAAAGGATCCGAGAAATTAGGAAAGCACTAACCAAGCGACCGCTCTACCTTCTATTAGCGGCTGCTCTGTTGCACATTTCAGTCGCCGCGGCAGTTCTCACAGTGGGCAAGTACCAACTGATGCCGGCGCAGTTTCGCGCCAACGGACTCGGTGAATTCGCCTCGGATTGTTTCCCTTATCAGGAAGAAGCGGCTGAACTCGTTGAGGTGCTCAAGCACCAGGGCGTGGCGGTCTGGGCGACCTGGCCCACGCAGTTGCACGTCAGACTTTACTCTTTGCCGCTGGCAGTCGTTTCTCGCTGGACCGGTTTTAACGTTCTGGTGATCGAACCTCTGAACCTGTTGTATTACCTGGCAATCCTGACTCTCGTCTACAAACTAGGTAAGGAAGTCTTTGATGATCGTGCCGGCTTGCTGGCCGCGGCAATCGTTGCCGTTTGGCCTTCCTTGCTGCTGCACACCACGCAGTTATTGCGCGACCCATTGCTGCTGGTCGTCGTGCTGATCCTGTTTCTGGCGATCACCCGAGGTCTGAAGCGCGCCTACTCTTGGCAGCGCGGCGTGCTGATGGGAATCCTGGCAGCGCTGGCGATTGTCATGATCAGAATTGTCCGCTTGCCGATTTGGGATCTGACGGGGGCGATCGTTGGATTGTTCGGGATATTTCTGCTTGCTCGACTACTGCGCGAACGGCGCTTCCCGATCGGCAATGTCGGTTTGGCGGCGATCATGGTCGCGGCTCTCTTCATCACTCCACAATTTCAGTCGGCGTTTCGGAATCAGCAGCACACAAAAGCGAGACGTCGAATCCTACCGGAGCAGATACAGACTCTTCCCTTCGAGCATCAAATCGGAATTCGGCGTGCCGGATTCGGGCTGGAAGCGACTGACCCCGAGCGAATGACGACCGGGCCAGGATCCGTCATAGATCCTGAAGTGCGCCTCAAAGGACGCGCTGATATTATCCGCTACCTGCCACGCGCCGCGGAAATCGGATTCTTCGCGCCGTTTCCAAAGATGTGGCTGACTCCGGGCACGGAAGTTGATCGCAGCGGCAGACTTCTTTCTGGCCTTGAGATGCTGTTCACTTATGTCCTTGAAGGTTTTGCGGTGGCCGGATTGTGGCTTGCGCGCAAGCAATTGGCGGCGTGGCTACTCGCGGCAAGCGTGGGAATTGGAGCAATAGCTCTGGGTCTGGTAGTCAATAACGTCGGCGCGCTATACCGGCTGCGCTATTCGTTCTGGATTCTGATTGTCGTTCTGGGCGCGGGCGGCGTGATGCATCTCTTCAGCCACAAATCAACGAACGCGGTTCCCCAGCCGGAATAGCTTCCGCGCGTAATAGCCGACGGCGGATTTGATCCACGTCAATAAGTGATGACGCGCCACGCGATCCGTTCGCAAATACCTTCCAATCGCGACCGGGTCCAGCAGGAATGCCTTGGCCAGGCGCAGTAACTCAAGGCCGCGGACGCCTTCGAGTTCGGGGTTTGCCGAGATGATCGAATCACAATTCGACAGGTTTTCGAGAAGCCATAGTTGATCGAGGAAGTTTCTGCGACTGGTAATATTCCGGAACGAAGTCGAATCTGAATGAAATCGAAACGCGGTGAGTTTCTCTGCAACAAAACCGATGTCGTACGAGAGCATGATCCGCAACCACATTTCGACGTCGCAGACTTGGTGCAGATCAAGATTGAATAGTCCGACTCGGGCAAAGCACTCTTTTCGGATGAGCACCGACGAAGGCTCGCCAATCCAATTCCCCTGAAATCCCCCTTTCAGGTATTGAGCAAACAAATCTCTTCCCGAATTGACCGTCTCGAGCGGCCGAAACTTTGTATGGAGAGTCGTGCAGTTCCGCAGCCAAATCTTTGTCAGCTCTACTTCTGGGTCTCCTTCCACAATTATGTCGCGCGGCGCAAACACCAGTCCGACGTTTGCATCCGAAAGGATCACCCGCATCATCTTTTCGACGCAATCCGGATACAGGATGTCGTCGTGGAAAAGGAACTTGACGAAATCTCCGCGCGATTCTTCTATGCACCTGTTCCAGTTCCGCACGAGGCCAATATTCTGCTCGTTGCGCAGGAGCCGAATCCGCTCATCGTCAATCGAGCGAATCAATTCAACCGTTGCATCGGTCGAAGCATCATCGACAATCAGCAGTTCCAAGCGCGGATAAGATTGCGCGCGCGCCGATTCGAGACAGCTTAAGATCCACTTCGCCGCGTTGAATGTGGGAATGCAGATGGAAACAAGTGGCGGCGTTGAGTCGGAAGCGGCCGGCTGCACTTTAGATTCAGCCGAGGCGTGTCCGCCTGCTGGACGAATAGGCTCGTGTGACATGACTCGGCGTGAGGATAGAAGCAAATCTCTCGAGGCTGGGTGGCGATCGATTACTCGTGTCCCATCGAGCCGGATTTTCTCGGTCTTGAGGGATTCTGTGCTGCTTCTTCCCGGGTCGCGCTCGAAGGGTGCTCAGCAAACTCGTGATAACGAACATTGGAAGAAGTCAGTTTCGGGCGCCGACCCATCACGTCTTCATACAGAGCCTCATACAGGCAGTCGATGTCCTTGAGCGGGAAGTGCTTCAAGACTCGCTCGCGCGCGGACTTTCCTAATTGTTCACGACCTGCCGCTCCCAGCTCGATCAGTTCCTGCATTGCGCCGGCGAGCGCCTGCGCATTCCTGGGTGGCACCACGCGCCCCGTTTCGCCGACGATCCACAAGAGGTCGCTCACGTCCGTGACGACGCAGGGAATGCCGCAGGACATCGCCTCGCCGATAACGTTCGGAAAGCTTTCCGCGCTGGACGACGAAGTTGCAATATCAAGCGCCGCGGTGATTCGCGGCATGTCCTGACGTTGATCGAGCAGGTGCACGCGCTCAGCCAGCTTCAAATCGTCAATCAGTTTGCATAAGGCTGGATTGACCCAATTGACTCCGTCACCACAAAGAACAAATTGCACGTCCGGATGTGTCTTGAGCAACAGCGCCGCCGCGTGCAGAAAGTTGGCGTGATCTTTCACCGGGTGATAGCGACTGACGAGGCCAATCAGAAGCGTTTCGTCAGGGATGCCCAGTTCAACGCGCAGGCTGTTCCGAGCTTCCTGGGAAGGAGTGAACAAGCTAGTCACGAAACCATTAGGTATGACCAAACTGTTCTCCAACTCATAACCAATCGCACCGTGTTGCGCGGCGGCGATACGCGAGTTATAGATTATCTTGGCTGGGCGCCTTGATAGGTGAGCAAGCAACCTGATGATCGCCGCGGTTGCGCGCTTCTCGTAATTGAACCCGTTGAGCGACTGCCGAATATTCCAAACCACGGGTACCGAACGGCCGGCAAACGCCCCGCCGAATAGAGCGGCCAGACTGCCGTGATACATCCAGCCCTGAATTAGATCCGGCTTCAGACGACGCATCAGTCGGATCAAGCGCCAGCATGAAGTGGGTGTGGGTATGGGTAAGCGCATCGCTACGTTGTACACCGGCACGCCAAGCGCTTCGATGCGTCGGTGCAATTGCCCGCGGTTCCTGAGAGCGACCACTACCGGATCAAAGCGCTCCCGATTCACTTGAGAGAGCAACTTGTACAGCATCATCTCGGCCCCGCCGATCGAGACATCGTTAATGATATGAACCAGTCTTATCCGGCCTGATGAACTGGATTTCGAGCCAATCGGCTCGGGAAGCGAGGAGCGTGTTGGTGCGCGCAAGCGCAATTTGTGGCCGGGCAAAAGAGTCATGGGATCGTTCCCAGAAGGTTGATGAACTTAACCCATCGCGCGTATAGATTCAAGGCCTTTGAGCGAAAATCTGGGTTCCACCGGGATCGGGGTGGATTGTGCGCCGGCCGTGCTTTTCGTCGAATTCGCTGCTAGTTGGGCCGTGGGATCGGTGATAATCTGTCAATCAGAATGGCCGGACTAGTGAAATCCAACGACTTGAGGTTTCGCCTTCGCTCGTCAACAGACGCGATCACAATCAGGGCTCTGCCGCGGTAATGATCAAAGTCACGGCCCTCACATCGGGAAGAAATGTCCCCTCCAGCCGGTTCCGAGTCCGGCAATTCATCGAGCCACTATTCCACTTTGGAATTCAGGTTTTTGAGTATCCGCTGCGACTCAGAAAGTACACGCCAGCCTTCTCTCAGCCAATTGGATCCCTGATCGACGGCTGCAAGTCCGCCGCGCGTATCCCCGGATTGCTGGCCGCAAAAACCAGTGACGTTACCTGGCTGGAACGCGAACTCGTTCCGCGCAGAGTCACGTTCGAGGAGCGCGCCGGCACGAAACGCCTGTTTGATGTGGACGATGCGATCTGGTTAACCAGTGATTCAGGTTTCTCGGAAGAGATTGCCGTTAAGAGCTACGGCGTGATCGCCGGCAACGAGTTCCTGGCTGAACATTACCGATCGGCGGGAGCCAAAACCTGGGTAGTACCGACGTCAATCGACACCGATCGGTGGCAACCAATAACAAAGCGAGACCGATCATGGGTAGTCGGTTGGACGGGCACGTCGTCCAACCTCGCTGCTCTCGAAAGTCTCGATGAGCCACTCGCCGATTTCCTGGCGCAGCACTCGGACGCAAGACTTCTGGTTGTTTGCGACCGCAAACCTTCGTTCAAAAAGATCTCTTCGGCTCATTGGAGTTTCGAGCCGTGGTCGAGCGAGCACGAAGTTGAGTTGGTCCAACTGATGGACGTTGGGCTGATGCCGCTACCCGATACTGAATGGTCGCGAGGGAAATGTGCTTTCAAGATGCTCGCCTACATGGCTGTCGGCATCCCCGCCGTGGTCAGCCCGGTCGGCGTCAACAAAGACGTCCTACGACAAGCAGAGGTCGGGCTGGCTGCGGCTAACGCCAACGATTGGTTCGAATCATTACGCCTTCTGTTCAATGATCGAGAGCGCGCGGCCAGCTTTGGTAGTGAGGGCAGAAAACTGGTCGAAGGTGACTATTCCGTCAGAAAGAACGCCGCCGCGCTGGCAAAGATTTTTGAAGAGGCGGCAGGTCGCTAGTTCGCGGACAACTTTTCATCAACCTGCGGCGGGAATTTGATCGGTACCTGCTTTATTCTCGGGCCGCAATCGCGGCTTGCGCAGAGATGCTTTCTGCTTCTCCTCCGCTCGCTTAAGGGCAGCATCCTCTCTCTTTTCTTTCACCAAGACGTAACCCACGGCAACGAATACAAAATAAAAGATCAGGAGTTGCGCGCGCTGCCGATACGCAGTACCGACGTTTCCCTGAAGTACAGAGTACGTAAGGGTGAGCAACACCATGAAGATGAGAATCGGCGCCACCTGTCTCAGCCGGTGTTTGATTGTGAACCACAGGCCCAGGACGAGTAACGGAATGCAGCACCACCACACTATCATTTCAGGCAATGTGATCAGCGCTCGTAGTGAGCCAAACTGCCAGGGAAACGGCGCGAAAAGCAGGTAGCTGAACCCCAGGGGAATCGCGCTCAGAGCTCCGCCGGGTGTTGAGACGTCGACGTTTTCTCCGAAACCGGATTGCGCCGATTTGGCCGCATCCAGGCGCATCACCTGTAACCGCTCAAGGCTCCCGAAGCTCTCGAATTGCGCAGATGCATAACGACTGACTCCAAAGTACGCCAGCGCCAGGGCAATTGTGATCAAGATAACGAACTGACGTACGAAAGTTTTCGCAGAGAGCGGACGCCGGCCCAGAATGAAAGCTATCGTCACAGCAATAACGACGATATAAAAAATATAAAACCTCAGCGTGATCAGAGAGCAAAGGGCGAGCGCCAGAGCCGCAAGATATTTCACACTTAACCGTTCGCCGAGCTTTAACGTAGCCAACATAGACACGGCAAGGAGAAATACGATGGGGCCGTCCTTCAAGCCTTGGGCAGACCACAACACCATTGAAGGGAAGAACGCCGACAAGAGGGCGCAGAGCCGCGCCGTTCTCTTGTTGGGGAAAATCTCCAGCGAGATCAGGTACGTGATTGGCGCCGTGGCCGCGCCCAGAACGGAATTGACATACTGAGTTGCGAGCATGTTACGCCCAATCACTTTGTAAATCGCGGCGACCATATAAAGCATTCCCCAGCCGCTGGACGTGCCGCCTCCGGTAAACAGATCGACCATGGACTGGTAGTATTTTTCGCCGTTCCAGGTGCGCAACAGCGCGCTGCCAAAGAAGTCGTAGGTGAAAGCATCGCCCCCAAAAAATTCCTGCAGGTGAAGGAAGTAAATCAAGGTGCCAATTAACATCCGCGCCAGGAGTCCGGCGAAAAACAAGCGCAGAAGAAACTTGCGGTCGTCCTTAATCCCCAGAATCATGAAGGCGCACAGGGCCGTCAGCGGCAGCGTGAGCAAGGTCGCCGACGCACCATCCACGGGAGCAACCACAAGAATGACTACGAACATCGCGAGGGCAAGAATTGTTAGTAAGGCGTTCAAGCTCTGTCCTTTTTTCGATCCTATACGTCGTCAGGTAAATCCGGCCGAGTCTTTCGCTCGATCAGAAATCTGTCGTCCGCACTTAGTTCCTTGATTGGCTTAGCCGGCACGCCGGCGATTAGCCAACCTTCCGCTTCGATCTTTCCGGTAATCACGGCGCCAATTCCGATGACGCATCGTGAGGGGATGCAACCCCCCGGCGCCACCCGCACTTCCGATCCTACATAAGCAAAGTCGCCGATGCTAACGGGCAGCGTGCGCTGTCGATTGTGCGTCCACACCGACGAGTTGCGCCCGCCAATGATCGCGCGCCGACCAATTTCGACGCGATCGGTAAAATCGATTTTGTGCCCGGTCGTAACGATGCTGCCGGCGCCCAAAGAAAAGCGCGGGTCAACGGGATTTACGACCTCGGGCTCGCGGATCGAGTTAATTTCGTTCAAGCGCAGCAACTCTGAATAGCGCCCTAGGTTCACCTCATCGCCACCGCGGATGATGTTCAAGTGTCCGATCCGCACGTGATCTCCCAGCGTCAACTTCTTCACGCCAATGACTACATTCAGATGTCCGATTTGCGAGTCATCACCGATCTCGATAGCGCCGCCTTCCAAAATGCTGAAGCCGATGCGCACTCGCTTCCCAACTTTATATCCAAAGAATAGCCGATAACACGGACGCTTCAGAAAAGATGGGAGTACCGCAACGCAGGCGAGCCCGAGCAACTTGAATTTACTTGTTCCATGCATCCGTTTTCAGCTCACTCACGCTTATCTTGCCGCTTCGCGCAATGCTTCCGCCAGCTTGTCGGCCTGGTCCTCGAGATCGTAGTGTTCGACGAAGTGAACGCGCCCCGCTGCTCCCATTCTGCGTCGTTGGTCACCATCGGAAAGCAGTGTCTGTAAGGCTCGCTGCCATTCGTCTTTGGTTGTCGCAAAAAAATGCGTCATGCCCGCTTCGCCAATTTCCGCCGAGCCGCCCACCGGAGTCGCTACATAAGGAATGCCCACCGCCATGTATTGTATCGCTTTAAAGCCAGACTTTCCGGACGCCCATTTGCCAGAGTACAGACTCGCATCGATTGGATAGAGTCCGATGTCGATCGATTGAAAGTCTGAAACTTCGCGGTCGAGCTTCCAAGCCAGGTTCTCAACCTGCACCCCGGGAATGCTCACCTCAGCTTTTCCCGCCCCCACTACCTTCAAACGAAATCTATACTGGCCGGCCAACTCGCTCAACACCGAAAAAATCGATTCCAGATAGGGAAAAGTTGAATGCGTCCCGATCCATCCCAGCACGATCTCGTCGTCTTCGGGGCGAGGTGGCGCCGGCTGAAACAGATCCGGGTCAACCACGGTCGGAATGATCCGGGCGCGCGCGCCCTTGCTCTCGACGTATTCGGCAATCGAACGGTTTCCGCACGTGACGATCGCGGCCCACCTGATCAAATCGTCCGTCTTGCTGAACCACTTCAAAGCGGAACCTACACCGCCATAGGTTGGACTAGTATATGAGACGTAAGTAGCGTCGTCCAAATCGAGCACCAGCGGACGCTTCGCGGCGCGCGTCGTCAGCCACTCGATTAGCGGCGGGCCGAAAATCATCGCTTCACGCTGAATCAGAACGACGTCGGCGTTTCGCGCGGCTGGCAATTCCTTGAGGCGCAGCACCGCGGACTTCAACAGTGCGCCCACCGTCCGCAGCCAAGCCCCGGGCTTATACAATCGCTCGAATAGTTTCGCGTCGATAAAGGGATGGATGGTTAATTCAATACCTCGCTCAGCCAACGGCGCGACAAATTGCTCCAGACGATAACGCGTGGCTGCTGCTTCGGTCGGGTATGATGATAAGGCGAGAACTTTCATTGGAACGTACACCGATGATCTATCGGCCAGAGAGGAACTGAATTTCAAACTTCACTTCTTACTCGCGAGCACGTTTTCGTACAAGAGACCGTAGCGTTGCACGCCTACGCGACGCACATCAAAAAGTCTTTCAGCGATCTCGCGCGCTCGTCTGCGAGTTTGGTCGGGATAACCAACAAAGGCCCCGATGATATTGGCAGCGTCGGCATACTCACCTTCATTGAAATTGTTCACCAGTGCGCCGATTCTCTCTGCCGTGATCATCGCATCAGAATCGCCGATGCCGGCATTGATGACCAGCGGCAGCCCACACGCGAGGTATTCTCCGATCTTCACCGGCGAAGTAGCCATTCGGGAAAACGCCGGCTTGTAGAAAGCAATTCCCGCATCACCTGCAGACAAATACGATGACACATCTCTCGATGCCGCGTTCACCACGGTGTACTGCTTAGCTGAGATACCGCGCTTGTTCATCAGGTTATTGATCATCTCTGCGTTGCCAAGCGTCAACCACAAGAAGTGTGCGTCGGGTCGCTTTCGCCAGAGCGCGGCGAAGAAATCAGCCATCTCCTCGGTCAGGTACCAGCCGCCAATCGACCCGCTGTAAACCAGCACCAGTCGATTTTGAATGCGTAGCTCCGCGCGCCTTTGTTCACGCGCTTCTTGATCGAAGCGGAACAATTCCAGATCGACGCAACACGGGATCACCTCGTGAATGACTTCGCGATCGCACAGCGCGTCCCACGACTTGATCGCCGGCCAGACCTTTTCCGTCAGCGTGACGATTCCGTCTGCTCCCGCCAGTGCTTTCAGTTCCATTCGCTTGGTGATGCGATAACGAAGACCGCTTTGTCGCCAATGATTCGCGTCCACATACTCGTCAGCCATCAAACCACGCAAATCAAAAATCATCTTCAAACCGAAGCGTTTTTTCAAACGCACCGCAATCGCCGCCGCAATGTGGCTGCGCGCGTGCACCATTTCGATCTTGTCGTGACGCACCAGACGTTTTGCATAGCGAAGCCCGTGATTGATGTCATACACGGTCGCCGGCAGCGAAGGCTTCTGGTGATAGCGGAGCGCGTGCCAGACGATTCCCTCTGCCACTAGCTGCGCGCGTAACTCTTCCCGCTTCGCTGCCCCTTCAGAAAACGCCGCCGGGCGTTCGAAACTCAGGAGGGTGAACTGCACCCCCAGCTTGCTCAACACTCGCAGGTAAGGCAGCACCTGGCTCTGACCCAAAGGGTCAAGCATCCCGTTGTACGAAATGTAGAGGACGCGTTTACCCGCGAGACTCATCTTGTCCTCTCGATCCTGTCAGACGCAGTTTGTCACCCAGCAACCAATTGATTGTCCCGATGAAGGCCGCGGCGTCGAGCGTGGCGATGACTGGCACGAGCCAAACTAATCGCGTCAGGTTGCGTACGTAACTTGCCGGATAGCTGCTCCGATTTCGGTATGAGCTCTTCGTCGCGCGCGCGATCAAGAGCAGGAGCCATAGGATAGGCGGAGCGAAGAGCCCTCGTGGGCCAAGGAACAATACGTTGAGTGTCGAGGCCGCAATCAAGGCATAGTAAACAAAGATCATTCCCTGCCACTCGGCGAACAGGCCAGCGCGAATGTTGTTGCGCGCGTATTCAACGAAACGTTTGAACGTGCGCCAGAGAGTCGGCTGGATGTTCCAGTAAACGATTGCTTCCGACGTGCGCGCGATATTGAACTTCGCTTGCTCGACGCGCTGCATGAAAAGCAGGTCTTCCGCTGAGCGCAAATCTTCGGGAAAGCCGCCGACTGTTTCAAAAACCTTGCGCCGCATTAGCGCCGACACGATCGAACGCGGACGCACCAGACCGCCTTCGCTTTCAAACCGTGCCGGCACATAAGCGATCGCCGCGCACTGTTTGAAAAAACTGTCGATGACCGGTTCGTAAGTTCCGTAAACGACATCGACGGCCGAGTTTTCTCTGGCCTTGCGCGCCAGAGCCTCCAACCAATCGGGCGCGGGCTTGTTGCCGGCGTCGATAAAAGCAATCCAATCGCATCTCGAGTGCGCGACCGCTACGTTACGGCCGCGTCCCGGCAGGCCGGCCTTTTCGCGAATCAAGGTGATCGGCGCGCCGCTGCGTATGATCTCTTCGACAATATCCGCGGTGGCGTCAATCGAACCGTTGTCGGTGATTACAATTTCGGCAGGCGGGAGAGTCTGCTTAAGCAAACCATCGAGCAGCGCTCGAATAGACTCCTCTTCGTCCCGCACCGGGACGACAACGCTTATTTCAATCACTGAACTTGAAGGCTTAACTGATTGCTCCACTGGTCGGAGATGCTAACAGAAGTCGGACTTCGAGTCAGAACCGCCTGCGGTAGCGGGCCGGTGATCTCCGAGCACTGAGCGCTCCTGACGAAAGATCAACCACTCGGTAGCGCAGGCGGTTTCGGACCTCAAACCGTCGCCGCAGCTGGAGCTGAACTCTTTTCCAGCTCTGCCGCGATCCAGTGGTAGGTTCTTGCCAGCCCATCTTCCAGAGATATCTGCGGCTCCCACTTCAGCACTTCACGCAGGCGCGTATTGTCGCTGTTGCGGCCCCGCACGCCCTGGGGCTTGGTCACGTCATAACGTTTGCCGATGCGCTTGCCGGCGATCTTGGCGACGATGTCCACCAACTCATTGATCGAGATCATCCGGTCCTGACCCAGATTGATCGGGTCGCGATGATCGCTCTGCATCAAACGATAGATTCCTTCGACACAGTCGTCGATGTAGCAATACGAGCGCGTCTGGCCACCGTCGCCCCACACTTCGATATCGTCGCCGTCGTTCGCCAAAGCAATCTTGCGACAGATCGCTGCCGGCGATTTCTCGCGGCCGCCATCGTAAGTTCCCAGCGGACCAAAGATGTTATGAAAGCGCACCACCCGCGTATCCAATCCAAAGTCTTCGGTGTAGTGGCGACAGACGCGCTCCATGTAAAGCTTCTCCCAACCATAACCATCTTCCGCGTCGGCCGGATATGCGTCCTCTTCGCGCAAAGGAGTGACGTCCGCGTCCTTCTGTTTGAAACCGGGATAGATGCAGGCGCTCGAAGTATAAAAGTAGCGCTTCACGCCGTTCGCGCGCGCGGCTTCGATCGAATGCAGATTCATCAGCGAGCTATCGCGAACGATCTCGGCTTTGTGACTCTCGATAAACCCTATGCCGCCCATGTTCGCCGCCAGACCGTAGACCTGATCGATACCGCGCGTCGCCTCGAGACAGTTTTCCCACTTCGTCAAATCGAGCAATTCAAATTCGTGCGCGCACGTCGGCTCGTATTCCGGCTCTTTGATATCCACACCGCGCACCCAATAGCCGCGATTGATTAGATACTTCGTCAGATGATGGCCGATGAAACCACCGGCGCCGGTAACCAGAACTTTTACTTGATCAGACATTTTTAGTGCTTCTTTCTCTTAAAAGGATGATGAGTGACGGCTACATTTAAGCTTGAGGAGGCCGGAAAAATCAAACCGGGATCAGTGGAATAGGAGGTTGAACCCTTCCTGTGCAAAGTGACGATCATGCGTGAGCACATCGCTAATGGCGCGTTCACGCATTTCGATCATCGAAATACAGTCCGTCAGGCTATAGCCTTTGTCCGGACGCGCTTTATACAAATCGAACCCGCTGACAAAGGCTCCTCGTGTCTGCGGAAGGACGACCGTATTCGCGTGTGCCATTGTTTGTTCGCACAATGCTGCCGCGGCCTGCCGCATCCTCTCGCCGGTTTGTGAGAAGTAGTTGAGGCCTTCCGTCAACACAGCGTCGGTCGTTACTAAAGAGCTTTCGGGACTAATTTGACCAAACGTTCTTGCTGCTCGATGAAATTTATCGGCGGGATTTAGAATGGCGATCCAATAAAAGGTGTCGGCAAAAACTTCGGGCACGGCCGCTCCTAGTCGTTATCCTTCTTCGGCGAGCCATAGAGGTAATGGTCGTGCTGCTCCGCGCCATCGGCCGGCAACTTCTCCCATTCTTCAAGCGGAATCTGCGCACTGATTTCTTCGGCGATCTCCCAAAGCGGGCGCACGGCCACGCGGCCTTGCGTCGCCTCTTTTTCTGCGAGCATCTCCTCAACCATAGACAACACGCGCTCCTGCTTCTCTGGCGGCAGGGCCTTTACCTTCTCTTGAATTGTGTTTTCCAGATTAGCAGCCATCGCTGTTTCTCCTCGCCGGCACTTAGCTTACACGGGCTCAACTCAGTGGAGCAAGCGGGTTCGATGCTTGATGATTGACGTTCCCACAAGCCAGTGAGATGACCTCGGCTGAGAGAGACACGCCGCTTGCTTTCGTGCAAACAATCAAACGCCTACTAGGTGTGGTCTGAGGCGACATAGTTATTGAAGCACTCGCGGCAGCCGATGTGTGTCATGTAGGCAGAGTACTCAACTTCTCGACACATCGGACAAATCTGAATTACCCCATCGTTCCAGCGTGAGCCGCAGCCAAAGCACAGAAACTCAGTCGAAGCGTTGGCGCTTCCTGAAACATCAAGATGTACTAATGTATTGTTGTCGCATTCCGGACAACTAAATCTCGGACCTGCGTCAAAACGTTGCGCGATGAAGGACTCTGCAGCATCTTCACTAGTCTCACGGTAACCGCAAAACATGCAGGCAACCGCCACATCACAGCGCAATGTTGGATTGAGACAGCAAGGACATTCGATCAGCCGATCCCATTCCTCTTGATCGGCTTCTGAAGCGGCTAAGCGCGCTTTTGAGAATGCATCGAATTCTGACAGTCGCTGCCGTATTCGCGAAAGCAGGTTGTTTTCATCATCTGACAGCGTCGCATCCCTCAAACGCCTCGCCGATGAACTCGAGGAGTACCCACAGCGCCTGTGCGGCCAAACTCTCGATGGCTAACTTCGAATCAACGATGGAAAAGTGCTCTAACCTGTTGCGACGAGATCGGAAGGTCTTGAGCTTATCCTTGTTAGCATCAGTTATCTCAATTCCGCATTCTTGTTCAAGGCGCGCCAAACACAGGTCTTGACCCGCACTATGAAAACTACCCGCCTTATAGAGTGCTTCATCTGCTTCTTCAGGATTTGGAAACAGTTGTCTCCAGTCCTCCTGTCGAAGCCGCTCTTTCAACACGAGTTCAATTCCAGACGCGATGTGCAGGACACCATACTTCAAATCAGACTTGGTCTCGCCTCGCGCAATAAAGTCGAGTCCTGAGGCGATGAAGTCGAGTCCATTCTCAAGCAATTCAAAGTGCAGATCCGCTACCATAGGGTTTCACTGTTTCTGACTGCTTACGAGGAATATTTGAGCCTTACATAATCGTGTTGTTACAGGTCAATCAATCCAGCGCAAACTCTCTCCGCCAATCCGTCTTCTCTACAAACTCTGGTTGGTCTGTCTTGTCCAGCACGCAGGTTTCCAACACCAGAAAGTCCATCTCAGTGCGCATGAAGCAACGATAACTGTCCTCAGGTGTGCACACGATCGGCTCGCCGCGAACGTTGAAACTGGTGTTGACGATTACAGGGCAGCCAGTCTTGCGTCGGAAGGCCTCGATGATTTCCCAGTAGAGCGGATTCGTTTCGCGCCTGACCGTTTGAATGCGCGCAGAGTAATCTACGTGAGTGACGGCGGGAATCTCAGACCGCTTGATGTTTAGTTTGCTGATCCCGAAAAGTCCTTTTTCCTCTCCGCTCATTTCACGACGACGGCCCTTGACCACATCGGCCACCAACATCATATAGGGACTGTCATAGTCCAACTCGAACCAGTCAGCGACGTTTTCGCGGAGCACGCTGGGCGCAAACGGGCGAAAGCTTTCGCGATACTTGATCTTCAAATTCATCACCGACTGCATCGCTTCCGAGCGCGCATCGCCGATGATGCTGCGCCCGCCCAGCGCGCGCGGACCAAACTCCATCCGGCCCTGGTGCAGACCGACGACCTTTTCGGCGGCCAGGATTCCGGCCACGACGTCCGGCAATTGCTCGCGCGAATATTTCTTGTGCGGCAAGCTTTTTGATTTTAGAAAACTCTCGATCTCCTCGACTGAGTCTTGCGGGCCCAGAAAAGATCCCTTCATTCCGTCTGCGTACGGCGGCAAGCCATTGCGGGGTTGTCCATGCAGCGAGCGCCAGGTGCCCGCCTGCTCAGCGCTCATTCTTTCGTTCCCCAAATAGCGATGCCAGATTGCCAAAGCGATCCCGATCGCGCCACCAGCGTCACCCGCTGCGGGTTGAATCCAAATGTCTTCGAATTTCCCTTCGCGCAGGACGCGGCCGTTGGCGACACAGTTTAGCGCGACACCGCCGGCCATACAGAGTTTCTTCATGCCGGTTTCTTTGTGGACATGCGCGGCCATCTTGAGCATCACTTCTTCGGTGATGACCTGAATGCTGCGCGCCAGATCCATCTCGCGCTGCGTGATCTTTGATTCCGGCCGACGGGGCCGATCGCCAAAGACACGGTCGAATGCGCTGTTCGTCATCCGCAAGCCCTGCGAGTAACTGAAGTACTCGTGATTCATCCGAATGCTACCGTCTTCTCGAACCTCAGCGAGTTTGTCCTTAATGAGCGAAACAAATTTCGGTTCCCCGTAAGGCGCCAGGCCCATCACTTTGTATTCGCCGCTGTTGACGCGAAACCCTGTGTAGTAAGTGAACGCGCTGTAAAGCAGCCCGAGGCTATCGGGAAAGCGCAGCTCTTTCAGCAAAGTGATCTCGTTTCCCTTGCCAATGCCGATCGAACTCGTCGCCCATTCGCCTACGCCGTCGATCGTCAGAATCGCGGCCTCCTCAAATGGCGATGGATAGAAGGCGCTGGCCGCGTGGCTTTCGTGGTGGTCGCCAAACAAAAGTTTCCATGCGAACTTCTTGCCGGCCTTCTTCGCGCGCCGCTCGTCATCTTCGCCGTTTGCTTTCGCCAACTCAGTACGAATCAGATCCGGCATCCAGAGTTTTTCTTTCATCCACAACGGCATTGCTTTGAGAAACGAACGAAATCCGGAAGGCGCGTAATCGAGATAAGTTTCCAGCAGACGATCGAATTTCAGTAGCGGCTTGTCATAGAAGCCAACGTGATCCAATTGCTCGGCGGTGATGCCGGCCTCTTTCAGACAATAGCGCGCGGCGTTAACGGGAAAGTTGTAATCGTGCTTGATGCGGGTGAAGCGCTCTTCCTGAGCGGCGGCGACGATCTCTCCATCCACGACCAGACACGCCGCCGAGTCGTGATAGAACGCTGAAATGCCGAGGATGTTCGCCACTGAGCGTCTAGAAGAGTGTGTAGATGAAGGGCGCGATCGCCGAACTCTTGGCCACGACGAGCAGAATGCCAAACAGCACCAGCGTGATCACGATTGGCGCCAGCCAATACTTCTTATTCTGCTTCATGAACTGCCAGAGTTCGCTGACTACTTGTACTTTCGACATGTACGCTCCTCAAAACATCTTTTCATAGTGGCGCGGGTCGCGCTGCCGATCTGAGTAGGGCTCCCAGTACGAGTCGCTCCGTTTCGCGCGGCGATGCAAAGGATCCCAACCGGACAAACGCTTAACGAAACCAATGGGAGTGATAATCACAAAGAAAACGAAAGCGAGAATGACTCGCGTACTGACGAAAGACAAGGCCTCTGCCAAAGCCATCCAAGCCTTGTTCGGCCAAACCAGCGCGCGCGGAAACACGAGACCAAGCAGCACCAGCACGGCGCCAAACGGCAGAGTGATCGGCACGACGGTGTGAAATTTGCCGCGATAAATCCACCACCCGCTCAGCAGCACAAAAACGCCGCCAACGATGAGGCCGAACTCTCGCTCGGCGCGCAGAGACTTCCTCTTTTTTGATCTATCCATTGCTCGCCAGTTTGCGCAGACAGCCCCAAAAATTTCTTTGGGCCAGGCCTTCCGGGTGCGTCGCCAGCGCGCGCATCAGCCAGCGCGCGCCTTCTCGCTTGTCGCCGGCTTCACTCGCTGCGTACGAACGTCGCAGGAAACGCGTGGCGCGGCACCAGCGCCGATCGGCGCCACGCAAACGGTCTTCGTAAACTTCGGCGCTGCGATCGAACTCTTCGATCTGGCGATAATTTTCGGCGACGGTTTTGCTAGCCGCGTGTAAACGGTAGCGAGCGAAGGCCTGCGAAATGTGTTCGCACTTGTGCCCGGCCAAGAGCAGACGCACGTACAGATCGTGATCAAAGTCGTAAGGCCACGCCTCGTCAAACCCACCCTGCACCAGATCGCGTTTCCAAAAATGTCCGGGCTGCGCCGCGGTGTAGGCCCATGAAAGACAATGCGCCGCCGATTTCGGAACTACGGTTGAAATCAACTCGTCATCGAGTCCGTCGCCGAACATCACCGTGTCGCCGCAAACCCATTCGCTCTCCGGATGATTGCCAAAGTGTTCCGCCACCGCCGCGAAGGTGCCGGGCAGATAGAGATCGTCGCTGTTCAGGAAACCGAAGACATCCCCGGTCGTTTTTTCGATCCCTTTGTTGATTGCATGCACCTGACCACGATCTTTTTCACTGACCCAGTAGGCCAGGTGTTTTTCGTAACGCTTAATCACCTCGACGCTATCATCCGTGCTGCCACCGTCGATGACGATGTACTCAAGATTTGCATACTGCTGATCCAGAACTGAAAGAATCGTCTCTTCGAGAAAATTCCCTTGATTAAATGATGGCGTAACTATGCTGAGCTTTGGCGGCATTTGGATCTGGTCTACGCCCCCTGGGCCTGGCCCGACGCCTCGAACCAATCGATCGTTTTTCGCAATCCGTCTTCCAGCGACGTCTGCGCGCGAAAACCAAACTTCTCGAACGCGCGCGTGGTGTCGAGCTGGCGGCGCGGCTGGCCGTCTGGCTTGTCCGACTGCCATCTAATCTCGCCGTGGTAACCGGTCAGGCGCGCGATTGTCTCGACCAGATCTTTGATAACCATCTCGCGGCCGTTGCCCAGATTCACCGGATCGCTTTCGTTGTAGCTGGCCGCGGCCTTTACGATTCCGTCCGCGCAATCTTCGACGTAAAGAAACTCGCGCGACACTTTGCCCGTGCCCCAGACTTCGACAAACGGCGCGCTGCGGCGACGCGCCTCGACGCATTTACGAATCAGCGCCGGGATGACGTGCGATGTTTCCAGATCAAAGTTATCGCCCGGTCCGTAAAGATTCGCGGGCAGCAGAAAAATCGAGTTGAATCCGTACTGTTCGCGATACGACTGTGATTGCACCAGCATCATCTTCTTTGCCAGACCGTAAGGCGCGTTCGTCTCTTCGGGATAGCCTTTCCACAAGTCGTCTTCCTTGAAAGGCACATCGGTGAATTTCGGATAAGCGCAGACAGTTCCCGTCGCGACAAACTTCTTCACGCCGCGCAGACGTGATTGTTCGATCAACTGCACCCCCATCATCAGGTTGTCATAAAAAAACTTTCCGGGATTCTTTTGATTATGACCAATGCCGCCCACGACCGCAGCCAAATGAATCACCAGGTCGGGCTGCGAGTCGTCCAACATCCGATCGACGTCCGACTTTTCGATCAGGTTATAGTCGTGGCTGCGCACCACAAAGACTGCGACCCCGGGGTAAGCCCTCAGCTTCTCGACGATAAAACGCCCGAGAAACCCCGCGCCTCCGGTTACGGTTACTCGTTTGTATGGGAATGCGTTGCTCAACTCAGTCTATCTCTCCGGCTCTCTGTGGTGAATCCTAACTTGCGCAAAAACCCAAGGCTCGTTATGGTATCAAAAACTCTTGAGTCACCGAAATCGCGCGCTTGATCGATTCGACAAACAGAAAATTCATGGCAAAGACAGCACTAATCTCAGGTATCACCGGACAGGATGGATCGTTCCTCACGGAGTTGCTTCTGGAAAAAGGGTACGAAGTGTACGGCATCATTCGCCGGTCGTCTTCCTTCAACACTGATCGCATAGATCATCTGTATCAGGATCCGCACGAGAAAGGCACGCGTCTGCGTCTGGTTTACGGCGACCTCAACGACTCGAGTTCGCTCAACACGATTCTGCGCCAAGTGCAGCCGGACGAGATTTACAACCTCGGCGCGCAATCACACGTGCGCGTGAGTTTCGATATTCCTGAGTACACCGGCGAAGTAACCGGCCTCGGCACGGTGCGTTTTCTCGAAGCCATCCGCGAAGCCGGCATTCGGCCAAAGTTCTATCAGGCGTCGTCATCCGAACTCTACGGCAAGGTCGCGGAAGTGCCGCAGAGCGAGACCACGCCCTTTCATCCGCGCTCTCCTTACGGGTGCGCCAAGGCTTACGCCTATCACATCACCGTGAACTATCGCGAATCGTACGGGCTGTTCGCGAGCAACGGAATCCTGTTCAATCACGAGTCTGAGCGTCGCGGCGAAACTTTTGTCTCGCGCAAGATCACGCGCGCGGCGACGCGCATCAAACTGGGGCTTCAGGAAAAGCTTTACATGGGCAACCTCGACGCGCAGCGTGACTGGGGTTACGCGAAGGACTACGTCGAAGCCATGTGGCTGATCATGAACGCCGAAAGTGCGGACGATTACGTGATCGCCACGGGCGAGACGCATTCCGTGCGCGAATTTCTGGAAAAGACTTTCAGCTATCTCGATCTCGATGGGGAAAAGTATGTCGAGATCGATCCGCGCTATTTTCGTCCCGCCGAAGTCGATCTGCTCTTGGGTGATCCAAGCAAAGCCCGCCGCCAACTCGGCTGGGAACCAAAAGTCACGTTCGATGATCTGGTGAAGCTGATGACGGATTACGATCTCGAGTTAGCCAAACACGAAGCCGCCGCCCGCGAACTGAAACATACCACCGCGACAAGTAAGACGCGCTGGGGATCGCTGTAGGCGCGTCGCGCAACTCGGCGCGATCACCCGCGTGTGATTCGACGATAAGACAAGAAAGGCCCTGAACAATCAGGGCCCTTTCTTGTTCGTGAAGAAGTCGACCGTTCCCTCACAACCTACTTGGGCAAAAGGCTGCACTGGCTTGGCAAGTTGCCATTAAACTGGAAGTTTGCGCCCACAACTATTGGATGATCCGAGGTGACCCTGACGCTGAACGCAACGTTGGTGATGCCGTCAGGACTGGTCGTGGGCATGACCCAATTGACGTCTCTCGTGTGCGCCGCCGCAAGCGCTACCGTAGCAGCGCCCGCCTCACCCGCGTAGGTTGCAGCCGGGTTTGATCCGGGAATGGTGACGCCAGCCAGATTGTTGCCATCTCTGCCAAGAATATTGACGGCGATGTTGGCGGTAGATCCACTGCCGTTGAAAACGTAGACATCATCCCTGGGGCCACCACCAGCATTGGGTAAGTGCGCGGGCGTGCAGACCCAAACATACGGCGGTCCGCCGACTGACGTCGTCGAGCCGGGAGGGCCTGCGGGTCCCGGTGGTCCGGCGGGCCCCTGACATCCAGTCAACACGATGAGAAGTACCAGAGCCAGCGAACCAAAGCAGGCGTTGCCGACATGACGCACAAGAGCGGTGTTCATGCGATTCTCCTTAGTTGAAACTTGAGCCTCAGCCAGAGACCAGGTAGCCTTCAGCGCGTGAAATCTAGCGGCGTGCGGCAAAGGTGTCAAGGTTTACGCCGTCGCCCTCTGAGCTATCGCAGCGGACTGATCGACTGGCGCGTTGTTGAGCTTGAAAGTAGAATCCATGTTGTCGCACGCATCAGAATTCGGAAACGACTTCCGCTTGCGCGAAGCCCACAGATTGCTTTTGAGGTGAAGACCAGAACAATGACATCTTTCTATTTTCCGTTTGCGTTAGCCGTCGGTGGAATGCTTTTTTATCATCTCGCGCAAAAATCCATTCCGAAAGACATGAATCCGTTCCATGCGACGATCATCGCTTACGCAATCGGAATCGCACTGTGCTTCGTTTGCGCCTTCGCTTACCCTGGTCGAAGATCGGTCATCGGATCGGTTAAGGATTCGAACTGGGCCGTGTTCGTTTTGGGCGCGGCCGCCGCCAGTATCGAGATCGGTTTCCTGTTGGCCTATCGAGCGGGCTGGAAAATTGGCGTCGCCGCCGTCGCAACCAACGTCGCCGTGACCGCGATGCTGATTCCGATCGGCATCCTCGTCTTCAAAGATCACCTGTCGCTGCGAAATATGATTGGGCTGATATTTTGTGTTTTGGGATTGGTGCTGGTCGTGCGCGACTAGAAATCCTTGATCGCGCTGACGACGTAATCCTGTTGGTCGGGAGTGAGTTCGGGATAGACCGGCAAGGCCAGAGTCTCTTGCGCGGCGGCTTCCGCGATCGGAAAGTCACCTTCTTTGTAACCAAGATAAGCGAAGCATTCCTGCAGGTGCAGTGGCACCGGGTAATAAACGTCTGTGCCTATGCCGCGTTCGCGCAGATGCTCACGCAGCGCGTCGCGCTTGCCGCCGCGAACGCGAATTACGAATTGATGAAAGATATGGCGCGCCCCGGCGCGCACAAAAGGCAATTCGATCTTATCGCTAAGTCCGGCGTCGCCGAACATCAACTCGTATTGCTGCACGTTGCGCTGGCGCTCGACGGACCAGGCGTCCAGGTGCGGCAGCTTTGCGCGCAGCACGGCAGCCTGCAACGCATCAAGCCGACTGTTGAGGCCGATCACTCGGTGATGGTACTTCCGCTCTTCGCCATGCACTCGCAGCATGTGCAGACGCCGCGCGTGATCGAGATCGTTTGTCACCAGCATCCCGCCATCGCCCGCGCCACCCAGATTTTTTGACGGATAAAAACTGAAACAACCAATCGTGCCCATCGAGCCCGCGCGACGGCGTCTGTCTTCCGCGCCAATTGCCTGGGCCGCGTCTTCGATTATGGGAATGCTTTTCTGCTGAGCCGAAGCCGGTACCGACGCCAACTCGATCAGCGGATCCATCTCTGCGCACTGGCCGTACAGATGAACCGGCACGATCGCTTTTGTTTTTTCGGTGATGGCTTCGGCCACCAGCGACGGGTTGATGTTGTAAGTCCGCTCGTCAACATCGACGAACACGGGCCGGGCGCCGAGCCGCGTGATCGCGCTCGCGGTAGCAAAGAAACTAAACGGCGTCGTGATCACTTCATCGCCGTCGCCAACATCGCACGACATCAGGGCCAGCAACAGCGCGTCCGATCCCGAGGCGCAGCCAACCGCAAATTTGGTTTGTGAATAGCGCGCGATCTCTTCTTCCAGCACCTGCACTTCCGCGCCCAACACAAACTGCTGCGATTCGAGCACGCGATCGATTGCGGCGCGCACTTCGTCGCGAATCGTCGCGTACTGGGCCTGCAGATCTAGCAGCGGGACGTTCATTCTCGTGGCATTCTGGCGGTTGGTGTCATGCGGATTGCGCAGCGGGAGCGAGAAATGAAACCGCGCCGCCCTGCTTGATGGATTGCTGTGCAGCTTCCAAAAGCCGCACAACGCGCAAACCCGATTCGCCGTCGGTCAAAGGCTTGCGGGCCTCGCGAATTGAACCGAGAAATTCCGCGACGACATAACGCAGCGCTTCGGTCGCATCGAGCTTTGGCGCCCACACGTCGCCCGTGCGATAGCTCACCAGCGTTTGATAATCCGCTTCGCGATCGCCGACGCGGTTGGTCGTCACGCCCTTATCGTAAACGCGCACCTTCTCAGTCGGTTCGACGTCGTCGTAAAGGATCATCTTGCGGCTGCCGGCGATCATGGTGCGGCGAATCTTGACGGGCGCGAGCCAATTGAAATGAAAGTGCGCGATGAAATCACCCGCGAAATGCATCATCAGATAAGCGATGTTCTCGATGCCCTGCTCGATGTGGCAACTGCCAATGGCGCTGACCGCGTCGGGTTGGCGCTCGATCAGATAATCCATGATCGAAAGATCGTGCGGCGCCAGATCCCACACCACGTTAATGTCGCGTTGGAACAAGCCCAGGTTGATCCGCACGGAATCGAAGTAGAGCAAATCGCCAAGCTCGCCGCTCGCCAGAATCTCTTTCATTTTGCGCACTGCGCCCGTGTAAACAAACGTGTGATCGACCATCAGCGTGCGCGAATGCTGCTGGGCTATCTCGATCAGCTCTTCCGCTTCGCGCGCGGTCGAAGTCAAAGGCTTTTCCACCAGCACGTGCTTGCCGGCCAGCAGTGCTTCCTTTGCGATTTGAAAATGAGTGGCTACGGGAGTGACCACGGCAACCGCGTCGAGTAAGGGATCGGCGAGGAGGTCCCGATAATCCGTCGATGTTTGCGCCGAAGGGTAGCGCCGAGCCATGGCGGCAAGACGCGCGTTGTCGGGATCACAAATCCAGCGCAACTCCGCCGTTTCGTTCTCAGCGAAGTTCCGCAGAAGGTTCGGCCCCCAGTAACCGCAGCCGATCACGCCAATGGTGGTTGCGCCCATCAGGCCAGAGGATAACCGGCCTGCAAGCAAAAGTGAAAGGATGACGCGCGGGTGGTCGCGCGATCAGTTGAGTCGGCTAGTTTGCTGCTGCTTTGGCATCGGGCTTTGCGACCGCGTCTTCGTCGTATTCGTCTGCCTTGTAGTAACCCGAATAGTACCCGCCGTAATAATACGAGTCGCGAGCCTCGACCTTCACGTTGTTCAAGACCACGCCAAAGATGTGCGCGCCAACGTCCAGCAGTTGCTGCTTGGCGCGGCGCACCACCGCGCGCGAACTGCGCCCGCCATGAACCACCAGGATGACGCCATCGACGAACGTCGAAAGGATCGACGAGTCAGTGAATGAAATCGCCGGGGGCGAATCCACGATGATGTGCGTGAATTTTTCGCCCAGCGAAAGCAACAACTTGCGCATCTCTTCTGAACCCAGCAACTCGGCCGGATTAGGGGGTATGGGGCCGGAAGTCAGCAGCTTCAACTTAGGCAGCTTTTCGTAAGTCTGAAGCAGCTCGTCAACATCTGATTCGCCGGAAAGACAATTCGTAAGCCCGCGCGTGTTCGGCAGATTGAAATGCGAGTGCAACCGTGGCCGGCGCAAGTCGCAATCGATAATCAAAACGTCCGCCCCGGTTTGCGCCAGCATGAACGCCGTGTTTATGGCGGTCGTGGTCTTGCCTTCCGACGGCTGACTCGACGTAACGAGGATTGTCTTTGGCGGCGTGCCGGCAGACGAGAGCAGGAGTGATGTGCGCAGATGGCGATATGATTCGGCAATCGGCGAACGGACATCGGACACCATCGCCAGCGCGGTCGTGTCGCTCGGCTTTAACGCCTCGCCTCCACGCAAACGCTTCTCGCTGCGCACGGATGGAATCAAAGCCAGGGCCGGCAAATGTATGTAGCGATCGATGTCGTCCAACGACTTGACGGTATCGTCGAGATAATCAAGCAGGAAAGCCAAACCAATCCCGGCCACCAGCGCCAGCACGAAAGCAATCATGATGTTACGAAGTCGTGGCGGTCCGACGAGTGCGGGGGTTCGACTGTAGTTAGAAACGCTAACGTCCGTGCCCCGGTCGGCTCCACCAGTCGTCAGCTCGCGTTTCTTTTGCAGTAGCGTGTTCAGGAATTGCTGATCAGTCGCCAACTCCTGGGTCTTGATTGCCAACTCGATTACGTTTCTGGTTTGGCTGGTCGTTTTACCGTGCTGAGCGCTGTAGGCTTTCTCGAGGCTCTTTTCATGGGCTGCCGCGGCATCCGCTCGGGACTTCATCGACGCCATTACTTCCGGAGGCGCTTTCTTCAACTCTGTTTCAAGGTCGTCGATCTGGGCCTTCATCTGCTTAACGTCCGGCCATTCTTCGGTGAACTTTTGGCGCAAGGCCGTCAATTTGTCCTTGAGGTCGCTGATCTTCTCGCGCAGTTTGATGATGCGTTCGTCTTTCTGCACCTCAGGGTTCGCGAAAGGGTCGGCAGAATTCTTGGCCGCCTCGTAAATCGCCAAATAGTTCCGGCGTTCATTTTCAGCCGCCAGAAGCTGACTACTGTAGGTGTTGTCACGCACCACTTCGATATTCGGTCCGGACTCAGGCCCGAGGGGCAAGTCATGATCTCGCGCGAACGCGAAGCGGGCGTCTTGTTCTTTCTTAACTTTGTCCTGGTACTTGGCAATTTCCTGGGCCAGCGAAATTTCGGCCTTGCTGGTGCCGGATTCCAAACGCCTCTTATTGTTATCCACAAAGACTTCCGCCAACGTGTTGGCGATTTTTTGGGCCAACGCCGGATCGGTGTGGGTGAACTTGATCGTCACCAGGCTGGTTCCAATGGTTGGCTCAACCGTCTCGCCCCCGATGATCGCGTCCTCATAAGGCTCAAGCGCCACCTGTTGAGCCGGAGTAAGCTGCTGCTCTTCCTCGTCGTTGATTGTCTGATCGGCCGCCGGCTTAGGCCGAGCCGGAGTAATGCCGCTCTCGCGCGAGAATATTCTTTTCAACGAAGCGAAGACGCTGCTCTGCGCCTGGCCACCGAAGAACGCCGGATCCTTCTGAAGGTTGAGCCTCAGAACCACCTGACGCGCCAGCGTTGGGTTTTGCAAAAGCTTTAGCTGTGTGCCCCAGAAGTTTGGATCGGTAGGGGCGTTGATTACGACCTGACCCGTCGCCAGGATCGGAGCTGGTTTTGATTGGATCTGGATCGTGGTGCCGGCTTCGTAAATTGACGGCTGCCGGTATACCTGAATCGTGACCAGCGACGTAACCACCAACACCAGACTCAGGATGAGCCACTTGCGCTTAAGAATTACGTAGAGATACTCACGGACATTTGCTTCCGCCGGTGAGCTGGCGTACCGGTCATACTTACCGTAAGGCTTGGTTTGCGTGAGGTCTGCGAGTGAGTTGTCCAGGCTGCGACCGGCCGGAACCAAACGTTCGTCTTGTGTCATGATCTTGAAACTTTACCCCTGCTTAATCCTCTCGTTCAGATCGAACATAATAGCAGACGCGGCCCCTCAGGCAAGTCAACTGCGGCCCTCCCTAACCGTTTGCGACGCCCGCAGGGCTGCCAACTAACACGAAATCCCGCAGAGCATCCTCACAATAAGGCATAGGCTCGAGTCCAATCGCCTCTGAAAGCAAGCACCGCAGTCTCGAATTGCGGGGTCGAGAAGCAGGACGCTTTAGGGTGTCCAGGCTTACGCTTTCCAGCAAACCGGAATCCAAATTGGCAATCGCGAAGGCCCGGCGGGCAAAGTCTTCGAAAGTGATCCCTTCGCCGGCGTTTACGACGTGATAAATCCCCGGCAAGTCGAGACGCGCCAGACGATGAAGTTGGCGCGCAAGATCAGGCGCATACGTCGGGGTGCCAAACGTGTCGTTGATCGCTTTCAATCGCTCGCCGCGGCGTCCGAGTTCAACTAAAGAGCTGAGGAAGTTCTTGCCTCCGGCGCCAAAAACATAACCGCTACGCACCACGATCGTTCGCGCCCAGGCGACTTGCGCACGGCGCTCGCCATCCAGTTTCGAAACTGCGTAGACACTCTGCGGGTTCGGCTGATCGCGCTGAGTGTAGAAACCTTCCTTCCTTCCGTCGAAAACATAGTCCGTAGAGATCGTAATCAATAACGCTCCGACGCGACGACAACCGAGCGCCAGTAACTCTGGCCCACGAGCGTTCACATTTTGCGCGCGCTCGGGATCAGACTCACAGGCGTCAACATCGGTCCATGCGCTGCAGTTGATCACTACCTCTGGATGCTCGCGATCGAAAACCGAACTGACATTCGACTCGTCTGCAATATTCAAACCGCAGTGGTCGAACGCGGCGACCCGATCACCTTGTGTCGCGCAGTACGCTACCATCGCGCGGCCCACCAGCCCGCCGGCACCCGTGACCATCACCTTCAATGCGCGCCGACCTCGATTCCGTATTGCCGGGCGTAGAATTCGCGATACGCGCCGCTGCGCGCGCGCGCCACCCACTCAGGATTGGACTGGTACCACTCGATCGTCTTGCGCAGACCGCTCTCCCACGTCTCAATCGGACGCCAGCCGAGTTCAGATTCCGCCAGCGAAGAGTCGATTGCATAACGGCGATCGTGCCCAGGGCGGTCTTTGACAAGCTTGATTAGCGACTCCGATTTCCCGAGTTGAGCGAGAACCGATCTGGCCACGTCGATGTTCCGCCGTTCATTTCGCGCGCCTATATTATAAGTCGCCCCGGGTCGGCCCTTTTCCAGAACCAACAAGATTGCCTGACAATGATCGTCAACAAAGATCCAATCGCGAACGTTCATGCCATCGCCGTAGAGCGGAATTGCCTGGTCGCAGATTGCGTTCGCCAATATCAGCGGTAGAAACTTTTCTGGAAATTGCCGCGGGCCATAGTTGTTGCCACAACGCGTAATCACGGTATCAAGTCCGAAGGTGTGATGCGCCGCGCGCACCAGATGCTCGGCGGCCGCCTTGGACGCCGCGTAGGGACTGTTTGGTCTGAAAGGGGATTCTTCGGTAAAGAACGCCTGCTCGTCCTCCGGCAAACTCCCCATGACTTCGTCGGTCGAAACCTGAACAAAGCGCCGCACGCCGCTTTCTCGCGCACAGTCCAGAAGCACCTGAGTGCCGAGCACGTTTGTTCGGATGAATTCATCGGCCGAGAGAATGCTGCGGTCAACGTGCGACTCAGCGGCGAAGTTAATAATGGCCTCAGTGTCTGGAGCCAGGGCGCCCGCCACGGCGTCGCGGTCGGCGATGTTGCCCTTTACGAAATGGTGTCGGTTGTTATCCAGATCATGGAGATTGTCCAGATTGCCGGCGTAGGTTAGAGCGTCGAAATTAGTGATCTGGCACAACGGAATCTCTTCGAGAAGTCGCCGCACAAAGGCCGACCCAACGAACCCCGCGCCGCCTGTAACAAAGAACCTTCGCATTGGTCGTTCTTGAAAGCTAATGGTACCCCGATTCCTTGCCGATGATTTTCCTCCGATTTGCGATTAGAGCATAGTTGGTGCGCCGCCGCCATGGCCAATACAAGGTTTTGATGGCTTCAATTAAGCCGCTTGATATTCGCGGTGTACCCGGTCATGTTAACTGAAGATTTCATCGTTGCTAGCAAACTTTACTCTTGACAGACAAAAGAGTTCTGCATAGTATCTCGGCCACCCTGAAAGTCATGTGATGGCTTTTTCCCCCGTTTCGATCATATGTAGAGTTTTGGATCCGTAACCAACCGGGAAAACATAAGGTACCCCCTAAAGACTGTTTACTAGTCGAGCCTAAAGGAGATTTTGACAATGAAAACCGGAATCGCGACACAACGCTTCTTGACGCGCCTTAATTCTTTCATTCTTGTCGGCGTTTTCATAGTCCTGGCCGCGGTGGTGGCCGTTCCCTTCTATTCGGCACGATCTAGTTCTCTGCCAGGGGCGAAAGCCCTGGCGTCCACGACCGGCACAACGGCGTCAATGGCCACTTCCAACCCCAGAGTTGCTCCGTGGCCGTCCATATTCAACCCGCTCTTGCCGGCGCCACAGCCTTCGGCGGAAGGAATCGCGACATATCTTGCGTCTGACTGCTCGACTCCAAAGTCGGACTTTGATCTGGGCGAGACGGTGTGCGCGAAAGCATCGGGGGTTCCGCCAACTCTGTTCCCGTGGCAAGTAGCGTGGTTGAACACGGCCGGTCTGATCCTCCAGACCGCTGCCGCATCTACGGATGACGCAACCCAGTTCTACTTTACGCTGCCCATGACCCCCAGTTCCGTCGGGACCTGGCGAGTGAACCTGCTTCGCGCAAACGGCGCAGTGCGTCAGTCAGCGCCCTTTTCAGTCCACAACCCGGCGCTGGCCAACGCCGACGTTTTGGTTCAGAAGTTTGTGCACAGCGTGAGCGCGTCAGTTGCGCAGGGAGACAATATTTCTTTCACCATAGTGGTCGGAAATGTGGGTCCAGACGCCGCCGTAGCCGTCCACCTGCTGGACTCTACGCCGTCTGGCGGGTCGCTGGCTCTGTTCACGCAACAATCCGGTCCGAGCTGCTTGCCCGCAGGCGAGAGCAACTGCACGATGGCGAGCTTAGCCAACGGCGAACAGGCAGAGTTCAGGGCGATTTACGATACTGGAGGCATCAGCCCGAGTGACTACGAAACCTCGGCGACGGTTTCCAGCACCACAGCCGACAACAATGCCAGCAATAATACCTCGACTGCCAGGTTCTCAGTCACAACCGCCGGTACCGGCGCGACGAGTTGCCAACTGACCTGTCCGGACAACGTTAACGCCACCGCCAGCACGACTGTAAGCGGACAACGCGGAACATATGTGACCCTTCCGGCGACGGTGACGAATGACCCGGATCTCCCGGCCCCGTCTATTTGTGGATCAGTGTCATACGTCCCGGCTTCAGGCTCGTTCTTCCCGGTGGGACAAACGGTAGTTAACGTCGCCTCCGAAACTGGAGACGGTGCCTGTACCTTTACCGTTACGGTTACGGATCACGGTACGAATCCGCCGACGATATCTTGTCCAGCCAACCCGCTGCCGGTAGATGCTAACAGTAGCTGCGAAGCCGCAGTTGCGATTGGCAACCCAACAGTCACGGGCGAGAACGTAACATTCTCTGGCGTCCGTAGCGATGGCAAGCCCATGTACAATTGCGATTGTTTCGCAAATCCCGCCGACGCTTGCGATATACACGGCTCGTGTACGCGCCGTGCTGACGCTCCCTTCGCGGCTGGTGTAACTACTATTACCTGGACGGCATACTCGCACGACATCCCGGGACCTTACGGGAGTCCTGACGCCGAAGAGGCACACCGGGTGGGCGATGCCTCTTGCATACAGACCATAACCGTTAACGACGTCACGAAGCCGACAATCGCCGCGGCCGACCAAACGGCCTCAGCGGACGCAAACTGTCAGGCTCCGGTGCCTGACTTCAGCACGATCGCGCACGTTTCGGACAATTGCGCGTGCGCGAGTTCAGACACGTCGGAAATCTGCGACAGCCGGCAAGACATCACCATCACTCAGAGCCCAGCGCCCGGCACCCTGGTTGGGCTGGGTCCGCACGACATTACTCTGACTGCGAATGACGGCTCCAGCAATAATGAGGGCGCCGGCAACACCCGGACTATCGTGGTCAAGTTTACGGTCAACGATACGACCGCGCCGGCCATTACTTGTCCGGCAAATCTCGCGGACGTGCCAACGGATCCAGGCATCTGTGCTGCGTTTGTGGATCCGGGAACGGCGACGGCCACGGATAACTGTGACAGCAATCCGACAATTACCGCCGTGCGCAGTGACGGCCAGCCGTTAACTGCTACTTATCCAAGAGGCACGACCACGATCACCTGGACTGCTACTGATGCCGCGGGCAATCATTCCAGTTGTGATCAGACGATTACCGTAGTGGACAAAGAGCCGCCGGTAATCGTGCTCAACGGCGTAACGCCCTCAATGTGGCCGCCGAATCACAAGTATCAAACCTTCGGGGTGACGAACTTTGTGACTGGCGTGACCGATAACTGCGACAGCATCAGCGTCAGCAGCGTCGTGATCACCCAGGTGACCAGCGACGAGATCGAGAACGGCAACGGCGACGGCAACACGCTGAACGACATTGTGATCGCCGGCGATTGCAAGTCTGTCCAGTTGCGCGCTGAGCGCGAAGGCTACAGCAACGGCCGCGTCTACACGATTTACTTCAAGGTGAGCGATACGTCGGGCAACGTTGGGACGGCCACGGCCAAAGTTGTCGTCCAACATAACCCAGGCGAAACCGCCGTGGACAGCGGTGTGCACTACACGGTCATCAGCAATTGCCCGTGAAGGCTGCAGGCTGCGGCTAAGGGATAGTTTGGGCGGGCGCGTCTGGCGTCCGCCTTCATCGAAACGCATAACACATCGGGAGGAGTACGAAATGAAAAACTCAGATGGCACGCGTAACCCCCGCGTCCTAATCATCATCTGTGTTGCCTTGTTGGCAATCGCTTCGGTGCCGCTGCTATCAAGCGCGCGAACGGCAGCGACCTCGGTCAATATTGTGAACAATTCGAGCAGAGAGATTCGCAATGTCTATCTCTCGCACGTTAACAGTGACGACTGGAGCGGCAATCAATTGGGGAACGCGACCATTGCGCCCGGCCAGTCGTTTGCACTCAATAACATCGCGTGCGACCAGCAGCAAGTTAAGGTCATCGGCGAGGATCAGGACGGCTGCTTTGTCTCGACTGTCGTCAACTGCGGCGATAGCGCCACCTGGACCGTCACCAACGACACCGCCCGCGACTGCGGCGGCGGAAATTGATTTTTTCCACGGTTGAGTTTTGTAAGCGCGAAGGCGGTTTGATGAAAATGCATTTTTCGGCAACAATGGGAAGACTCGGCGCAACAGTGGCCGGAACGGATCCGTGTTCTACTGGCGGCCATCCCAAACTTTCAACAGCAAAAGGAGACTCCAAATGAACAAGTTTCGGTTCACTCTTAAAGTACTAGCAATTGCGATCTTCACGTTCGCGTTTGCTTCCATGGCCCAGGCACAAGCAACCCGCACTTGGGTGTCCGGCGTCGGTGACGACGCTAACCCGTGCAGCCGCACGGCGCCCTGCAAGACTTTCGCCGGCGCGATCTCAAAGACGGCAACCAACGGCGAAATCTCCGTGCTTGATCCGGGCGGCTTCGGCGCCGTGACAATCACCAAGGGAATGACCCTCAACGGCGACGGCACGCTGGCGGGCATTCTTAACTCGTTGACCACCGGTATCACTATCAATGCAGCGGGCGCGTCGGTGACCATCCGCTCCATATCTATTCAAGGCGCGGGCAATGGTACCAGGGGCATCAACATAGCTGCGGCCGCGAAGGTGTTTATCGAGAATTGCTCCATTACCGGTAATGCCGGGGACGGGATTATCGACAACCGCGCCGCCGCCGGCTCTCTGGACATCAACAACACGACCATTAGCAACAACACCGGGACCGGCATTAACGTGAACAACACCGGCAGTCAGGGAATTAACGTTCACGTAGCCAACTCCCGTGTCCAGAGTAACGGCTCTAACGGTCTGCTTGCCGGGAGCAACGTCACCGCCACTGTCTATAACTCTGTGTTCACTGGGAACGTCAGCGCCGGAATCTTTTCCCAGCAAACCGTTGCAGGCACCTCGCAGGCCAACGTTGACCATTGCATGGTGTCAAACAACGTCAATGGCTTCCAAGCGAACACGGCCGGCGCTACCATCCGCGTCTCGAACACGACGGCAATCGGTAATTCGAGCCTGGCCGTCACTGCCGGCGGTGGTGCGGTGTCATCGTACGGTAACAACCAGACCGGAGGCTTAGCGTTCCCGAGCACTGGCACGGGCCAGACATAGAAACCACACCAGGGAACACCGAGCTAGTTCAAAATTTACCCTTGCCGACCACCCTCGTGTAGAGGCCGGCAAGGGCTTTTTTGCCTCGAAAATTCACAACTGATCCCAGCGCAAACTTCTGGCAAACTTCTGATTGAGCGCGGCGCCAATTCACCTGTTCAGCGGCTAGCTGTCCTTTTCTCTTTTCGCAAGGATCGTCGCTACTGTTGGTATCAGCCGCTGCTCCAGAATTAATGTCTTGCGCGCGCATCTGGATCGATCCTGCGAGGTTTCGCTAACGGAATCATTCCCAAAAAGCTGTGTGCGGGACGTTCTGATTATTAAGATCTCAGTATATAATCGCCCGCTGTTATCAGCTCTTTAGGAACGTGGTGCAGTGGTGGCCGGAACTGATCCGTGTTCTACTGACGACCATTTCAAACTTTCAACAGGAAAACGAAGGAGAACTCTATGAATAAGTTTCGGTTCGCCATTAATGTATTGGCAATCACGATCTTCATGTTCGCGTTTGCTTCACTAGCTCAGGCGCAGGCGACGCGCACCTGGGTGTCCGGCGTCGGCGATGACGCTAACCCGTGCAGCCGCACGGCGCCGTGCAAGACCTTCGCCGGCTCGATCTCGAAAACTGCCGTCAACGGCGAGATCAACTGTCTGGATTCGGGCGGCTTCGGTGCGGTGACCATCACGAAGTCGATCACAATCAAGTGCGAAGGCACAATCGGCGGCATCCTGGCGGCCGGCGTCGCCGGCGTGATCATCAACGACTCAGGTGGCACCGCGATCGTCACGCTGAGCGGACTTGACATCGAGGGTGCCGGTACCGGAACCAATGGAATCAACTTCATTAACGGCGCGATCCTGCATGTCCACAAGACGCAGATCAGGGGCTTCCGCCAAAGCGGAGCGGGCGGCAACGGGATTCTCATCAACCCTTCGACAGGGACGAAGACGGTATTCGTCGCTGACTGCTACATCACCGATAACGGGGCCACCGTCAACAACGCTGGAATCCTGGTCAAGCCGACATCAGGAGCGAGCGTCAATCTCAGCGTCAACCGCACCCAGTTTGAGAACAACTTCAACGGCATCTATGCGGACGGCTCGGGCGGCGGCGGCGTCTCTAACATCGGCGTGAAGGAGAGCGTGGTTGGGGGCAGCGCCAACACTGGGATCGTGATCGTCAGCAGCGGCGCTTCCTTCTCGGGAGTGATCGACAGCAGCATGCTTCATTTTAATGCCAGCACTGGCGCCGCGGTGGCTGGCTCCGCCGGGACTCTGAGGCTCGGCAACTGCACCATCGCCAACAACCTTACGGGTGTCGCCAATTTCGGTGGCACGCTGCAATCGTTTAAGAACAACCAGCTTGTCGCGAACGGCACCGACGGCGCTCCGATAACGCCCGTGAGTGTGTCTGGGAATATTTTGAACTAAGGTCGTTTTCTGCAAACAAAGCGGGAACATACCAGAGATAGCTTGAAATTTGCCCCTGCCTACCACTTGTTCATCCCGGACGAGTGATCGGCAGGGGCGTTTTTCTGTCATCGAACAGCCGCGGCTGTGAACGGTATCGCCGCTGACCGCGGCCTGGAAGTCGACGTGTTGGACGGCACCACTCCTTACAAGATGATACAAGATGACGCTAATGTCATATGCTAGTATTCTCGCGGTCGGGATCAAGCAAGGAGATTGGGACAATTGGTTGACCGCGTCGAACGCAAGCCGAACCTGTCGGTGGTGGTGGTGGTTTACAACATGGGCCGCGAAGCACCGCGGACGCTGCTCTCGCTTTCGGCGAGCTATCAACGTCACATCGACACCGACGACTATGAAGTGATCGTCGTCGACAACGGTTCCGATCCTCCGTTCGATCCCAGTGAAATCGAAAAACTATCCGGCAACTTCCGTTTGATCCGGATCGACCCCGCCTCGCCCTCACCGGCACGGGCCATTAATCGTGGTCTGGCTGAAGCGCATGGTGACATCATTGGAGTGATGATCGACGGCGCCCGAATGGTGACGCCGGGTCTGCTTCATTTCGCTCGCCATGGCGCGCTCCTCTATGACAAAGCAGTTGTCGCGACTCTTGGATGGTACCTCGGGAATGATTTTCAAAGGGGGTCCATCCAGTGTGGTTACGACCACGCTCGCGAGGATGCTTTGCTAGACTCGATCGATTGGCCCAATGATGGTTATCGCCTGTTTGAAATCGGCGCCATGGACGAATCCTCCGTGGATGGATGGTTCCAGCCGATCGCAGAGTCGAATGCGTTGTTCATGCGCCGCGCGTTATGGAATTTGCTGGAAGGCTTTGACGAGCGCTTCGACGCTCCGGGAGGTGGAATCGTAAACTACGACACCTTCTGTCGGGCGCTCGACTGTCCGGACGCCGAGCTGGTCGTTCTGTTAGGAGAGGCTAACTTTCATCAATTGCACGGCGGCGTGGCAACCAACGCGCCGCCTGATCGTCAACGCGATAACCTAGCTCACTGGTACAGCCAATATGAGGAAATTCGTGGGCGGCCCGTTGACGTTCGTCGGCTCAAACGTTCACCCACGTATGTCGGTACCCTGCCGCGCTCCGCGCTTGCGCGAATGGTTCATGCCGCCGTCCATCCGATTCCGCAGTACGGCGAGCAACCGCTCGGCGCCGATTTCAACCAGGAACTTTGGACCTGCTCGACATCAAGACCTGCGAACGAAACCATCGCTGAACTCGTGGACCTGGCCGAAAACGAGTTTCGTCATGGCCGTTACGAGTCGGCTTGCGCGGTTGCGCGCCTGATCCGCAAGCACGCGCCTGACGAGCCCGGGCCGCAACATCTGCTCTCGCTTGTTTCACCCTGGTTGCACCCGGGAGAAGTTCCGCCGGATCCTCAACGTGCCGGCTATCATCTCGCGCTCGCCGAGGCCCACCGAATACTCGGCGAGAACCAGACGGCCGCCGAGAATTATCGCGCAGCCTTGACCTTCAATCGCGATCTGGTCGAGGCCCATCTGGGTCTTGCCAAGCTGCGGATGGGCAACGATTAGCTGGTCAGCCATGGTGAATCCCTCGCGCAGACTCACTGTGATGGGAAAATACTTCTGTTGACGCTTTCTATTTGTTTACTTTTGGGGCCGGCTGGGTGTTAAGAACCGTCACAATATTCTGAGAAATATAGTGCGATAAGACTTCATTGCCCGCATCGGTGTAGTGACAACAATTATCGAGGTACACAATGTCTCTGGTCTCGTCGAAAATACTTACTGCGCTGAAGACGTTAATCCCATCGGCCTTTAGCTTACTTATTTTGGCAAGCAACTTAGGATAGGCTTTTACTGTTGGCTCTTTGAAAAGACTGTTTTCATCAAACGCGATCTTCTTCTCCTGGGCGCTGAATTGGCGATTGGTCGCGTAATACTGGTTAGGCTGGATGAACTCGAAATATGGAATTCTTCTGGCCGTCAGGAGATCGTTCATCGCCAACGATGAATTGATCCACATATCCACGGTTCTCTCAATTGCTTCTCCATCGTCGAGCGGTTTTTCAATTCTGTCCAGGTGGACTAAGGAGTCTTTTTTTTCGTCCCTCTTCAACTGGCTAAGCAATTGGGATTTCCCGCGATACTGACGAAAGAAATATTTTGCCTGGATCCACCTCAACGTAAAGCAAGTAGCGAGCCTGCACTTACTCAATCGGTTGACGGTATCCTGCAAATTATTCTTGAGTTGCAGAACCTCCAGGCTGAGCGCGAGTTTTTCCGGCGAGAGATCCTTGTTGGCCAGATCAATTAGCGGCGAAATAATAAGGCCGAAGGGCATCGAAACTTCAAGTCCTGCCTTGTTGTTCAAATAGGATGCAGCCACCTCATTAAAGCCATCGATGTTTATTGCCATGTCCAGTTGCTGGCCGACGGACAGAAAATAGTTGAGCGTCAAGAGTTGTTGTGGCTGTTTGTGGGCTGGGTTGCATAACCGCAGCACGACTATTTCCTTATTTTGAAATTGCGGCAGAGCTTGCAGCGTTTTGGCCAACACATGGTGTTGAACCTCATATTCCCAGAAGTGCATTGCAACCGACCCGCCGAAGATGCCGATGATGAATTGGTCCCTGCTGGTTTTCTTAAAGGGAAGGCCGGGGTAGCCCGGCGTCGTGATGAACCCGAGATAAGGATGAAGTTGAATCAACAACGTCCAGTCTTCGCGAGAGGGCTGCGCGACTTCGAACTGAGTTGTAAGGGCCTTGGTTCGATCTTTGTTTCGCGCGTAAAAAAACCCGCGGGTCTGCGCGAAGTAAAAGCCTAAAGAGCCGATCTCCAGTAATACAGCGAGGACCAAAAGGTTTATCACTCCCAATTTCAACAGCTTTAGGGAGCTTCTTACCAGACGATGTTTGTCCATTCGACTTGTTAACGAGGACGGAAGACTGAGCTACGAACGACTTCAGAGGATAGACGTGGCAGCAACAGATTGCAATCCCCTCGGCGTGCTTGAATATCAACGACGATTCGCGCTGCCAGCATTCAGCCGGGACCATCGCGAAGGCTGAAATCAGTCTTATCGTTTTTCGCGTGTTGACGGCCTCGATAAGTCCACGGTAGATTGCCGCTGCCTTCATTTTCTAGATTCAAATGACGCTGGCGTGGCTGAGCGCTTTCCGTCAAACGCGCCCATGACCTTTAGCTTTTACAACATTGTCCTTGACGACGGCACTGAGACGAAGCCCGATCTCGGAGTCCCGATGTCGCGCCACCCCTGGTTCCTGGCGGCGAAACGATGCTTGCACGCCCTCTATCCTAAGGGCTTTGGCGATCTTCGGATTGCCGACCTGGGATGCCTGGAGGGCGGCTACACGGTGGAATTCGCACGCCTGGGTTTTGGTGAAGCGCTCGGCCTCGAAATACGGCCTGACAATTTCGCAAACTGCATGTTCGTGAAGGAACGGGTTAATCTCCCGAATCTCAAATTCGTTAACGATGATGTGTGGAACCTGGCAGAGTATGGTGTTTTTGACATCATCTTTTGCGGCGGCGTCCTTTACCACCTGGAGAAACCAAAACGGTTCATCGAGCTGATGGCTGGGGTTGTTCGGAAGGCGCTCTTGGTCAATACGCACTTCGCAACGGCTGAGCCGATTGACGAATACAAGCTTTCGGACATGGAGGAGAACGAGGGTCTTCCGGGGAGATGGTTTGCGGAGCCGCCGGCGATCGAGCAGAACAAGCTGGCGGGGTGGGGGAATCGCCGGTCATTTTGGATCCAGCGGGAATTTCTCGTTCAAGCGATTCGTGATGCGGGTTTCCCAATGGTGTTCGAACAGTATGATTTGCTTGGTGATGACCTGGCGGCGTCAATGGTCAGTGGATATTACAAGTCGCATAACCGAGGTATGTTCGTAGGGGTCAAGGTGTAAGCGTTGGGTCTCCTGCCGACAGTCAGGCCTCCGATTGTCTGCTCTCTAACAATGTCTACCAATTCTAATGAGCCAACCTCGAAATCCGGTAGGCCACGCCACGCGGCACGACGCCTGCGCGTCATCTTGATCCTGATCTTCAATGTTCTGGCAGTGCTGGCACTGAGCGAATTCTTGCTGAGAGTTTTTGACCTTAAGCAGGTGCACTTGGAGCCGAGCGATAAAAACCCCGGTTATCGTTACGATGCAGATGTGGGCTGGATTGGGCCCGCCAACACCCTCACGCATTTGAATGCGTCGCGACCGACCACTTTGCGTCATAACAGCCTGGGCTTGCGCGACGTTGAACCCGCTCCGAGCGCCGGACCTACGATCCTATTTCTTGGCGATTCTTTTGTGTATGGCAGTGATGTCGAGGCCGAGGAGCGGTTTACCGAGCGCTTGCGGGAAGACTTGCCCACCGTCCGAATCGTCAATGCGGGCATCGCCGGCTACGGTACCGACCAGGAGTATCTGCTGCTCCAACGCTTGTGGCCGCGGGTCGAACCTGACGTTGTCGTCTTGATTTTCTGCGTCGACAACGACCGCGATGACAATAGCACTAACTACAGAGCGGCTTTCAAGCCGTACCTGACAAATGTCGAGGGCCGATGGCAGTTTCGAGGATATCCGATCCCAAAGGCGCCCCAGGTATGCTTTTATGACAACTGGTTCGCCCTGCACTTTGCAAGTGTTCGGTTGGCGATGGTTGGCTATTCGTCAATCCGCAATCACGTGGTTTCGGTCCCGGACCCCACGGAGCAATTATTCTCGATGGTGCGGGATCTTGTGCAAGCCCGGGGCGCGAAGTTCCTGGTCGGGCTGGAGCGCCGGGAGCCGGCCCTCGAGACATTTCTGAACTCGAAGAAAATCCCGTACATCAGCTTCGACGAAGCGGAAAGATACCCCAAGTGGGGCGGTCACTGGACGCCTGCCGGACACACATTGGTGGCTCAACGCCTGCTGACCCTCTTGTCCAAAGAGGGCGCCATCCCGGCGGCATCAGCAAGCCGTTGAGCATGCGAGACCATGAGCAACACCACCAAACCAAGAGTCAGCGTCCTGCTCGTCACCTACAATCACGAAAAATATATTCGCCAGGCCCTCGATGGCGTGATGATGCAAAAGACGGACTTCGACTTTGAAGTCGTCGTCGCAGATGACTGCTCACAAGACAAGACCCTGGCGATCATTGAAGAGTACGCGCCCGACAATCTTAATCTTCGCGTGCTCCCAACTGAGCGGAACCTGGGGATCACGCGTAACTATCAACGCGGATTCGCTGCCTGTCGCGGCGAGTATGTCGCGGTGCTCGAAGGAGATGATTTCTGGATCTCGCCGACTAAGCTGAAGTCTTTGGTTGCGTTTCTGGACCAACATCCGGAATGCGCTTTCTGTTTCCACCGATTTCTCATTCACGACGAGACCTCCAGCAGCTTCTCAGCTCAACCGCTGCTGGAGATCGGAAGCGAATTCGCTCTCTTCACCGCAGCTCAACTGGCGAGCGACAACTTCATCGGAAACTTTTCCGCCTGCGTGTACCGGCGAGAGCTGATTGACCAACTCGACCCCGCCCTCTTCGAGATGAAAGTCTATGACTGGATGTTGAATATTATGGTCGCGCAGGCGGGAATGATCGGCTATCTTCCCATGATTATGTCCATCTATCGGGCCCATCCCGCAGGCGCCTGGTCGGGGAAAACGCTGGCCGAGCATAGGCCGGAACTTTTCGAGCTGATAGACGCTTATGACAAGTATTTGGACTTCAAGTTCGAGTCGGAATTTCAAATCTACAAGTCCGCAGTGCTCGCCGAGGTAACTCGGCAGGAAGACAGCTAACCAGCATCGGTCATCAACAGCAGCTTGACCCATAGTAAAGTGTATCGCTAGACTGATGGCCTCTTTTTCACAGCGGATTCTTCTCGTGCAAGGAGCAACATGCAGGTTGAAGCGTGCGGAAGATTTTGGTGAATTTGCTCCTGCAAGAACCTGATGGGTATTTCCACTACCGACAGCGCCAGGGCGCTGGATTCCACAACTGAGTCTGCCGACGCTGCTCACGTAAACCCGCATTTGACACCCGTCTGCTTGCCGGACGAGCCGCTGGTTACGATTCAGCCAACCAGCGGTTGGCTGCCGCTTAACTTCGGCGACCTATGGACATACCGCGAGCTGCTGTATTTCCTGACCTGGCGAGACATCAAGGTTCGCTACAAACAGACGGTCATCGGTATTGCCTGGGTGGTCATGCAACCGCTGTTGATGACGCTGATCTTTTCGGTGTTCCTGGGAATTCTGGCGCGCGTTCCGACCGGCGGATTACCTTACGCGCTGCTGGTCTACACCGCGCTGCTACCTTGGAATCTTTTTTCGACCGGTGTGAGCACCGCGGCGTTTAGCCTGGTCGGCAATTCAAACTTGATCACCAAGGTGTATTTTCCGCGCATGCTGGTTCCGGCGGCTTCGATCGCGGCCCGGCTGGTTGATTTCGCGATCTCTTTTGCGATTCTGGTAGGGCTGATCATCTACTATCATGAAGCGCAGCATTTCAATCCTCGACTGGGTTGGAACCTCGCCGCGATCCCATTTCTGATTGCCCTAACGATACTATTGTCATTCGGCGTCGGCATGCTGGTCTCGGCCCTAAACGTCAAGTATCGCGATGTCGGCGTCGCGCTGCCCGTCCTGCTACAACTGGGAATGTTTGTTTCGCCGGTGATTTACTCGTCCGTAATTATCTTGCCTGGAAGATGGCAGCGCGTATATGCGTTGAATCCCCTGGTCGGCATCATCGAAGGGTTTCGCGTGGCGCTCCTCGGCGGGAATTTCAATCGGTTTGCCCTCGCGGTGTCCACGGGTTTCGCCATCGCCTTGCTCATTATCTCGGCTTACGTATTCCGACACTTCGAAAAAGGTTTCGCCGACTTCGTTTAGGTCCAGAGAATGTCATTCGCTACCAAATTTCGGCGCGTGCTCAACCTCTATAAGCTCGTCTGGGCGGGTGACCGTCTGGACGCGTTGGAAACCCAACTGGACCTTGTGCGCGACGAACTTAGTCGGGCAAACATGGAATTACAAGCCCAGATCGATCAGGCACGCGAGGATTGCGCCAGACTCGGCGACACGATGTATCAAATGTCCGCCCAAAAGGGATCTCAACTGAAGAGTCTCCGCGACCATCTGGACACATTGAAATCAAGTCTGGAAGTCCCCCAGGAAATGATCGACGATTTTTTAGCCTGGAAGTCCCGTAACCCAATCCCTGCCCGTCCGCTGATAACCGTCCTGGTCGGGACCTACAATCGATCGCGCCTGTTGACTGAGCGATGCATTCCCTCAATATTGGGCCAAACGTACGACCATCTTGAACTGATTGTCGTCGGAGACTGTTGCACGGACGATACGGAAGAACTCGTCTCACAAATCAAGGACCCGCGCCTGAAATTCCAAAACTTGCCTGAGCGTGGGCCATACCCTTCTGATCCGGTTCGGCGCTGGTTAGTAGCGGGAACCGAACCACTAAACACGGCGCTCGCCCTGGCGCAAGGCGATTTCATAACCCACCTGGATGATGACGATGAATACGTGCCGGATCGACTTGAGAAGTTGGTCAACTTTGCGATCGAGCACCAATGCGACTTCGTCTGGCATCCGTTCTGGTGGGAGCAACACGACGGCTGCTGGATTATCAACCAGGCGGTGGAATTAGCTCACGCCGAAACGACCACCGGAGCGGTCCTTTATCGCGGTTGGTTCAAGAACGTGCCGTGGAGGATGGATGCCTACCGGCTGATGGAGCCCGGCGACTGGAATCGATGTCGCCGGATCAAATACATGAATCCGGTATCGATGAGGTATCCAGAACCGCTGCTAAAACATTATCGAGAACGAAGCCAGCCGGAAGCTAGTCTCGTAACTTGCCAGGAAGAAGCGCCACAAAATTGAAACCAATTGTTCGGGTCCAGGGATTATGTAAGCAATACCGCATCGGTGTGCGGCGCGCCTCTGATGACGCCGTGCACGAAACTTTCTTTCGTAACGTCCGCTCACCGTTTAGATTGCTCAAACGCAAGCATGACCTCCACAGTGAATTGATCTGGGCGCTCAAGGACATCAGCTTTGAAGTCGAGCCCGGCGAGGCGCTCGGCATCGTGGGCCGCAACGGAGCCGGCAAGTCAACGCTGCTGAAAATTCTCTCGCGAATCACTGAGCCGACCAGCGGCCGCGTGCAACTGTTTGGACGCGTTGGCAGTCTGCTCGAAGTGGGCACGGGATTTCACCCTGAATTGACCGGCCGCGAGAATGTCTACTTAAACGGCGCGATTCTGGGAATGAGAAAGGCTGAGATTGAACGCAAGTTTGACGAGATTGTGGCCTTTTCGGAAATCGAGAAGTTCATCGACACTCCGGTCAAATGGTATTCAAGTGGAATGTACATGCGACTGGCCTTTGCCGTCGCGGCAAATTTTGAACCGGAGATTCTGATTGTCGATGAAGTGTTGGCGGTCGGCGATGGGCCATTCCAAAAAAAGTGTCTGGGAAAGATGGGAGAAATATCTCGCGCGGGACGCACGGTGATTTTTGTCAGTCACAACATGGGGGCCATCGAAGCGTTGTGTAATCGAGTGCTCTGGCTGGTCGACGGCGAACTGGTCGAGCAGGCAGAGACCGAAAAGGTTGTATCCGATTATGTAAGCACGAGCGTTTCGGTTTCGACCGAGAAGGTGTGGGACGATCCGTCCGAAGCGCCGGGCAACGAAATGATTAAGCTCCACTCTGCGAAGCTGCGATCTCTGGCTCCGCGGGACTCCGGAGAGATTTGCATTGACGCGCCGATCGAACTGCGGTTTGAGTTTTGGAATTATCAGCCAAATGCGAACTTGCTCTTTAACATTCACCTATCAACTGTTCAGGGAGTGCACGTCTTTACCGCAACTTCGGGATTGAAACCTCGACCGCGCGGACTAATAAGAGAGACCGTCACGATACCGGCAAACTTCCTTAACCACGGAATGTACACCATCACAATTCAAGCCGGACAAGAGGCCGGGATTTCGCTCTTTGTTCATCCCGACGTCCTGATTTTCGAGGTACGGGATTTCGAGTGGCACGGCACCTGGCCGGGCGTTATCAAGCCGACGTTGGAATGGTCTTCGCAGGATATCAACGGCGATCAGATCTGACGCGCGCAGGGACGCCAAAAGCAACGACGTCACCGGGAATATCACGCACGACGACCGAGCCCGCGCCGATGATCGTACGCGCCCCAACCTTCATTCCGGTGGTGACCATTGCGCCCAGCGCGATGAGTGTCTCGTCGCCGATCTGCACCTTGCCTCCGACGGTCACGCCTGCCGAAAGATGTGAGAAGTCGCCAAGCACGGTGTCGTGATCGACCGATGACTTGGTGCTGAGCATGACGCTGCGCCCAATCGTCGCCCGCACTTGCACCAGAACGCCGGTCGAGATCATCGAGCCCTCCCCGATTCGTGCGCTCGGGGCAATCGAGCTGAACGGGTGGATCGCCGTCGCCAGACGCTCGCCGCGCGCAACCAGCTGTTCCGTGACGATTCGCCTCAGCCGATTGTCGCCGATCGCCACGACGATCGCGTCGTGCTGGATCGTCGCCAGCGCATCGACCGCGCCGAGGACCGGCAAGTCCATGATGGTCGTGCCAGGGAGTCCAGGTGTATCGTCGACGAAACCCATCGGAACCGCCGGTGCGCCGGCTTCACGGGCGCGCTGCAGGATGTCGGCAACGGTCACCCCCTGCGATCCTGCACCCACGACGATGATCTTCAGGTTGGAAGGCATCGAGATTCGGTGAAGCTTACGGTATAGTACGACCTCGGTCTATGCAACCAAAAAACGGTTTCTGCGCGCCGTTGCTGTTAAGGAATTCCCGGTCGCGTTGGCTCGACAGCTCAGCGAATGATGCCCGAATCGATCAATAAACTTGCCGTCCTGGGGGGAACACCGGCTTTCACCGAAAAGCTTCACGTGGGCCGCCCAAACATCGGCGACCGCGCGCGCCTGCTCGAACGCTTCAACCGCGTTCTTGACTCGCACTGGCTCACCAACGATGGTCCGTTGGTAAAAGAGTTCGAGCAGCGAATCGCCGAGATAGTTTCCGTGAAGCACTGTGTGGCGATGTGCAATGCCACCGTGGCCCTGGAGATATTGATTCGAGCCCTGGGTCTGGCAGGTGAAGTCATCGTGCCATCATTCACTTTTATCGCCACCGCGCACGCCCTTCAGTGGCAAGGGATCACGCCGGTTTTTTGCGATATCGATCCGCGCACTCATACGCTCGATCCCGTGAAGGTAGAGCAGGCGATCACGCCGCGAACCACTGGCATCCTTGGCGTGCACATTTGGGGATACACTTGCGACATCGATGCTCTGGCTGAGATCGCCGCGCGCCACAAGTTGAAGTTGTTCTTTGACGCGGCCCATGCCTTCGCGTGTTCATACCAGGGACGGATGATCGGCAGTTTCGGCGACGCGGAAGTCTTCAGCTTTCACGCAACCAAGTTCTTCAATGCGCTTGAAGGCGGAGCGGTCGTCACCAACGATGACGAACTGGCAGAGAAGCTTCGCTTGATGAGGAACTTCGGCTTTACTGATTATGACGAGGTCAGCTCCCTCGGCACCAACGGCAAGATGAACGAGATGTCCGCGGCGATGGGATTGACCTCGCTCGAGAGCCTCGATGAGTTCATCACGGTCAATCGCCGCAACTACCTTTGTTACCGAGAAGAGTTGCGGAATATCGCCGGAGCGCGGGTGCTCGCCTATAACGAGAGCGAGAAGTGCAACTATCAGTACATCGTGCTCGAACTTGACCAAACATTTACCCAGGTTGTCAGCCGCGACGAATTGTTGCGGATCCTGTCGGCGGAAAATGTGATGGTGCGCCGCTACTTTTATCCCGGCTGTCATCGGATGGAGCCATACCGCTCCAATTTGCCGGGATTGCGGTTGCCGGAAACTGAGAGCCTGGCTGAAAGCGTGCTTTGCCTGCCAACGGGCACGGCCGTTACGGAAAGCGATATCGAGATCATCTGCCGGCTTCTCAAATTAGTAATTGGAAATGCCGGCGACGTCCGAAGGCTTCTGGATGGTCTCGGGGACAAGCTTTGCGCCGGCGCTTTAACGATCTAACATCAGGCAGCGAACAGGAATCGCGGTTGGCGGAATATCAATGTGACCAAAAAGGCACTCATCACCGGAATCACCGGCCAGGATGGCAGTTATCTGGCGGAGCACCTACTGAGTCTCGGTTACGAGGTTCATGGACTGGTGCGCCGCGTCGGAATCGAAGACCCGAACAGAAGATTCGGGCGCATCGCGCATTTGCTCGATCGACTGCATCTTCATCCGGCGAGTATCGAAAGCTATCCGAGCATCTTTCACATCCTCAGTCGTCACGAGTTTGACGAGTGCTATCACCTCGCGTCGCAGAGCTTCGTCGCCGAAAGTTTTCAGGACGGTTTTTCGACGATGAACGTCAACATCAACGGCACGCATTACATGCTGGCGGCGCTCAAAGAGTTGCGCCCTCAATGCCGTTTCTATTTCGCCGGATCCTCCGAAATGTTCGGCAAGGTTCGCGAGGTTCCCCAACGCGAGACGACCCCTTTTTATCCCCGCAGTCCATACGGAATCAGCAAAGTCGCCGGCTTTGAACTGACCAGAAATTATCGCGAAGCGTATGGAATGTTTTGCGCCAACGGGATCCTGTTCAATCACGAAGGTCCGCGGCGCGGCTATGAATTCGTAACGCGGAAGATTACGAGCACGGCGGCGCAAATCAAGCTTGGCCTGGCTTCGGAGCTGCATCTCGGCAATCTGGAAGCGCGCCGCGATTGGGGTCATGCCGCTGATTACGTGCGCGCCATGCATCTGATGCTACAGCAACCCGCGCCTGACGATTACGTGATCGCGAGTGGCGAAACACACTCCGTAAAAGAGTTTTGCGACCGCGCTTTCGCCTTGCTCGATCTGGATTACCACGATTACGTAAAGGTCGACGAGCGCCTCTATCGCCCCGCGGAAGTCGATCTACTGGTTGGCGACGCCGGCAAGGCCAGAGCCGCGTTTGGTTGGGAACCGAAGTATTCCTTTGACGAGTTGATTAAGGAGATGGTTGATGCCGACCTCAAAGCGATCGAAGGAAGGCAGCCACCATTGGCGCTTGGACACTCACCCCGAGATTGACCGAAGTTTGCTTCTAATCAGACGCCAAGATCGGGTAGTGTCCTAATTTGAAATCTCAAGACCCGAAGTATGGCACAGGGGTTGTCCGGGCGCTTGATAATAATCGTTACTTGATCGTAATGGTAGGATCGGATCGTCCTCAGATTCCGGTGCGCTCAATCTGAGAACAAGGCGGCGGGGCTTACGAGTCTCGCCGCCGTTGTTTTGCCCTCCCGCGCTTAAGACTAACACCCCGCCATTAAGCACTAATATCCTCCCGACCGTTGACGATATACGCCATCCGTGGTAGATCATATTAGCCGAACTTTAGATGGAGGTTAATCATGACGAAGGCTCAAACCCAAAAGACGCTAACCCCGGATGGGGACGCGCCTCTTACTCTGGCGGTTGCTAAGGACGGCCAGAGTGACAAGAAACAGCAAAACAAACCGAAAAAGGTGCTACCCACTTCGCGTATTTCGGTCGTGAAGCAGCTAGATATACTGCGCGGATATGTCCATGCCAGTGGACAGCAAGGGAAAGGGGTCAAGCTGAATGAGTTGGCTTCTATCATGAAAATGCACCCTAACACGGTAACCCTAGCTAATCCGTTCTTCTCTGATATCGCGCTCATTCAACGAGGGGAAGGTGGCTACGTACCATCGACTGAGGCAATCGCTTATACCGGTGCCTACGATTGGAATCCGGAGATTGCAGCCCATAAGCTGCGCACGACCATTGAGGCCACGTGGTTTGCCGAGCTTCTATTGCCAAAGCTCCGAATGCGAACAATGGGGGAGGATGAAGCGATAGAAGAACTGGCGTCGGAGTCGGCGGCGGGAAAAGAATACAGGGCTCAATTGCGGATGTTGCTCGAATGGATGGAAGTATCTGGTCTGGTCATTCGTGAGAACGGTCGAGTCACAAGGCGGAATGCGCCCGTCGATGCCGACATTCCGGCGGAGAAATCTTCAAATGGTGAGTCCGAAACAATCGGACAACCGTCTGGTAAGCCCGGAGTTTTCACAACGTTTGGATCGCAACCAACCGAAGGCATGGTGAGGTTCAACGTTAGCGTTAGGATCGACATGGCTGAGTTCGCTGGGTGGAAGCCTGAGCGCATCGCGTCGTTCTTCGCTGGAATCGCTCAGGTGCTCGCAGCTAAGGGCAATCTGGAGCAAGACGCAGGCGACGCCTAAAGAGGATTGAGTTGCTGAAGGGATGTGATGCTATGAGAAGATCAAAAGCTCTTTGCGGCCATGCTCGCCGCCGTGAGGGGCAGATACAAAAAGACCCGTTCTAACCAATCTTTGCGGAACGACTAGAACGGGTCATGGCGGGCGCTCTCTTGTGAAGGGCGTCCCGTAGCCGGTGCTATTAAAGGGCTCTACATCCTAAGGGCCGCTGGTGACACAGCGTGGGGTTCAACTCCCACGCCCTTCGCTCTACCGTATCACTTTCCGAGGGCCGCGTTCAAGGTTTGGCGTATCCAGGCCGAGAGGTCTACGCCTTTCCCGTTCGCGGCCTTCTGATAGGCAGCCTTCTCTGCTGGCTGTACGCGAGACTGCAATACAGTCGCCTTCGCTTCGCCCTTTGCGAATCTAGGGCGTCCGACCTTTTTTCTTTGCATCTTTAATCTCCGACATGATGCCCGCTTTAACCGCTGTCTGTGGCGAATCAACGGGCGGCAATTCCAAAACTGTTACATAGCGACGGCCTTGATCATCATCGCCGCTAACGTGTCCCCATGCATAGCATCGCTTCGCTTTCGGGTGGCCGCGAATCGCAAACACTTCCACCTCGCCTTGCCAGATCGTTTCGCCTTGAAACTCCTCGACCACTGGCACCGTTTCAAGATACATAGCCTCGCAGCCATGTAGATTGAGGATCGCCGCTTGTAGCTCTGCAATGTAATCAACCATTGGCAGCCTCGAACAGATCGCCATAGCTCCAAAAGTCGCGCTCAACCCCTGCGGCCATTGCTGGCGTCATTTTCAGTGTGCGATGCGTCTTAACGAAATTGTGCGAGGCGAAATTCAAAGCAACCGCAGCCTCGAAATTCTCAAACTTTTTCGAGAACGCATGAGTCAGACGCGCAAGCCTTTTCATGTGCAGACGAGTAGAGGCATTCAAGCGCTCGACGTATGACGTTGAAATCAATTCACGCTCGGGGCTGCCAGCAAACACTCTCTTTTTGCTCGACGCGATGCGTGGCTGGCTGTAACGACGCTCCGGGTTATACGCTGGACTACCGTCCTCCGACTGGTAGGTTTTTACAATCTGGGTGAGCAAGGACAATATAGGCGACTACATGAGCGCTCATCGCAACGATAACGACATCAATGAGCTGAAGACTTACTTCAACAGCGTAATCGACTGGGTGTCGAGCGTGTTCAGCGGGGATGTTCAGAAGGAGATGCAGGGGCTGGAGTGGGGACGGCTCTACGAGCAATACCATTCCAAGTCATATCCAAAGGCGTCGGCTGACGTGAGGCGGCTATACGCCGATCTCTACGTCAAGAAAAAACGCGGAATCTTTGAGTATGTTCTCGGAGGCCAGCAGGACGCGAAGCTTCTGGAAGTGCGCGTGTTCGACGATGCCACCAAGCACTCAGCCTACGAGAAGCAAAGGAGCGCGGCAGAGGCGAAGAGCAAATCCAACTGCCCGCTGTGCGCCGTGGGGCATGATGCGAACAAGAACAGAATCTATCAGCTCAACGAAATGGACGCCGACCACGTTTCCGCATGGAGCAAGGGCGGCGGAAGCTCGGCCAAGAACTGCCAGATGCTCTGCGCTACCCACAATCGCGCCAAAGGCAACCGATAAACCGCGAGGATTCAAATTAGGACACTACCCCAAGATCGACCTCGCTTGACCTTCCCTGCTCACGTATCTAGACTGCCTTTATTGACTCTGGATGGCGTGATCGTGAGCGCATCAAGCTGTCAGACCGCATTCGAAAACCTGAATTAATGGACACTACAATTAAGGAAGGTGTGCTCGACCCGGGAAGCGATCCGCGCTTTGCTTCGTTCGACAGCAATTCAAAGCATCGGCGCGTCACGCTACCAGAGAAGCCGCTGGTAACGATCAAGCCAAGGCAGTCATGGGTCGCGCTCGATTTGCGCAGTTTCTGGACCTATCACGAGTTACTCTATTTTCTCATCTGGCGCGACGTGAAGGTGCGCTATAAGCAGACCGTGCTGGGCGTGGCCTGGGCCATCCTGCAGCCGGTGGTCATGATTGCCATCTTCACTGTTATTTTCGGGCGCGTCGCCGGCTTGCCTTCGGATGGAATTCCGTATGCGCTCTTTGCTTATGCGGGAGTGGTGACGTGGACGTTCTTCTCGGGGGCGGTAACGAAAAGCGGAAACAGTCTGGTTGGCAGCTCTCACTTAATCACCAAAGTTTATTTTCCGCGCATGATGGTTCCCGCCGCGGCGGTGATTGCCGCCGTAGTGGATCTACTTCTCGCTTTCGTCGTCCTCGTGCCGTTGATGGTCTACTACGGCGTTGCGCCCAGACTGCAGGTCCTCGCGATCCTGCCGGTGATCGGGCTCTTGGTCCTCCTGGCGTTCGGAGTGGGTATGTGGATGTCGGCGCTCAACGTGAAGTACCGCGACGTAGGTTTCATCCTGCCGTTCATGATCCAGATTTGGATGTTTCTCTCGCCGGTCATTTATCCGTCGAGCGCACTGCCGCCGAAATTCCGGACCATCATGATGTTCAACCCGGTCAGTGGACTGATCGAAGCCTCTCGCTCCGCTTTATTTGGCGTGCCTTTCAACTGGCGCGCCATCCTGATCTCCTGTGTCATCACCTTTCTCATTCTGGCGTGCGCGGCCTTTTGGTTTCGGCGAATGGAAAGAGAATTTGCCGATGTTGTATAGTCTTTGGTTCGATGAAGCCAATCATCAAGGTTGAGGGCCTAAGCAAGCAGTACCGTATCGGTGTCCGCCAGGAATCCTTTGCAACTCTGCGCGACACCATCGCGGGAGCTGTGCGCGCGCCATTCAATCGCTTGCGGCGAAACGGGCACTCGGCAAATAACACAATTTGGGCGCTCAAGGATGTGAGCTTCGAAGTTGCCCAGGGCGAGGCTCTGGGCGTCGTCGGCCGCAACGGTGCGGGGAAATCGACGCTGCTGAAAATCCTCTCGCGCATTACTGATCCAACCACCGGGCAAGTTGAACTCTACGGACGCGTCGGCAGTTTGCTTGAAGTGGGCACGGGGTTTCATCCGGAACTGACAGGTCGGGAAAATATCTATCTCAACGGCTCAATGCTGGGGATTAGCCGAAGGGACATCGAACGCAAGTTCGATCAGATTGTGGAGTTTTCCGGGGTGGCAAAGTTCATCGACACGCCGGTGAAACGCTACAGCACCGGCATGTATGTGCGGCTGGCTTTTGCCGTCGCCGCGCACCTTGAGCCGGAGATTTTAGTCGTCGATGAAGTCCTCGCGGTGGGCGATGTTGAGTTTCAGAAAAAGTGTCTCGGCAAAATGGGCGAAGCCGCGCAGGAGGGGCAGACCGTAATCTTTGTCAGTCACAATCTGGCCGCGGTGCAGCGGCTCTGCAACACTGCGATTTTATTGGACGGCGGACAAGTTGTCGCCAGCGGAACCAGTGCCGAAGTCGTCGCGCGCTACGTCCAGGATGGCGCACAGACTTCATTGAGTTGGAGGCGTGATTCGACGCCGGACAAAGTCGCATATTTCCAGCGAGTGTTTGTCAGCGATGCGAACGGCGAAGAAGTCGGCTTTGTGACAACAAGTTCTTCGCTCGGCGTAACCATGGAATTCGTAGTCAACCGCCGTTCTCGCAACCTTCAAGTGAGTGTTGGCCTGTTGGATGAAAACGGCGATCAGATCTTCGGATCTTCGCCGCAAGACAGTGGCTTGGCCCCGCCAATCGAGGCGGGCAATTATCGCGCACGCATTTCTTTGCCGCCTGAAATCCTCTTACCCAAGACTTACGGGATTCGGGTGGCCCTATGGGAGCCGGGCGTTGGAGCCATAGGAGCTATAGATGTTATCGATCCCTTAAAATTTACGGCTCAAGAAACCGCCTCGCTGGGGAACAGCACACCAGAGGGCAGGCCGGGGCGGTTAGCGATCCGCTGTGATTGGACTATGGATCGCCATCTCTGATCTTTGCTTGGCAAACCACAAACTGTGAGCATCGCACCTATACGAGAAGACATCCGTGCCGAAGTCCCGCCGGCAAAACACGGCCAATGGAACGCGGCGACTATCGGTCGCTTCTGGGAGAACTATGGAACTAGTACCGATCTCCGGTCAGAGTATTTTACTTATCAAGTTGGGAACGGCATCGTAGGTTTTCTAACTTTTGCTGATCGGCTGAGACCCGGCATGCTGGTCCTTGATTACGGTTGTGGTCCAGGCTTTCTAATTGAAAAGCTGCTTGCAAAGAACGTGCGTTGTCATGGCCTGGAAAACTCGCCCAAAGCCGTCGAGTTGGTCAATCAGAAATTCCACAACAATCCTAACTGGATGGGGGCAAAGGAGGTCCGGGAACCACCCGCGCCTTTCCCCGACAAGTCTTTCGACGTAATCACGTGCCTGGAAACGCTCGAGCATCTGTTGGATGATCGGCTGTCGGTGGTGGTAAAGGAAATCCATCGACTGCTGAAGCCCGGAGGTGTGGCGCTGTTCACAACTCCGAACAATGAAGATCTGATGCGCAGTCACGTCTATTGTCCGTTCTGCGAAACGAGTTTTCATAGAGTTCAGCACGTCAGATCATTCTCGGAAAGTACGATGCGCGCGTTTCTGGAATCAAATGGGTTCAGGACACTGTTTTGCCGCGGGATAAATTTCGATGCCTTTCAGCGACGGCCATCGCTTCGCAAATGGCAGGACCTGAGCCTCCGCGAAGTCGGCAAGTGGATTAGGAGTCGCACGAACGTTCTACTGGATCGAATCGTAGCCAAGCCGTTTCCGCAGGGACGAGACTTTAGCAGCCGCCTGAAGGATGGCGACTGGCACCTGTGCGCACTCGTCGGGCGTTGCGAATAGATCGAGCTTAGCAGCCGATTACCATGTGTGGAATAGCCGGAATAATTCGCTGGTCTGAGCCGCTCAGAGAAGGCGAGATCGAACGCATGACCCGGGCCATCGATCACCGCGGCCCGGACGGCGTCGGCTTTCTCCGCCGCGACTCGGTGGCGCTGGGCCACCGGCGTCTGGCGATCATCGATCCCGAAACCGGGCAACAGCCGATGCCGAATCAGGACGAGACGGTGTGGCTCAGCTACAACGGCGAGATGTACAACTTCCACGAGCTGCGCGACGAGTTAGAGCAAAAGGGTCATACCTTTGAAACGCGTTCAGACACGGAAGTAGTCATCCGCGCGTACGAGGAATGGGGACCGGAGTGCGTCAAGAGATTTCGCGGGATGTTCGCGTTCGCGCTCGCGGATTTTCGGCAGCGCAAGTTGCTGTTGGCCAGGGATCATTTTGGAATCAAGCCGCTTTACTACCGAGTCAGCGACGGCTATTTCGCTTTCGCTTCGGAGCTGGCGGCGCTGAGGCAAGTCGATGATGCCGCGCCCGCCGGCAATCTGGATGCAGTTGAACTCTTTCTGCGATATCAATACATCCCGACGCCCCACACGATTTACCAGGACGTTTTCAAACTGCCGCCAGCGTCGTACATGGTCGTGAATTTTGATGGGGATGTGTCAGGCCCGACCCGTTATTGGGACCTTAGTTTTCAACCCCAAACCGGCCTGACTGACAGCCAGTGGCTGGAACAAGCTGAGGCGGTGATTCACGATTCGGTGAAGGCGCACCTGGTCAGCGACGTGCCTTTCGGGGTCTTTCTTTCAGGCGGCATAGACTCGTCTCTGGTGGCCGCGCAGATGAGCCGCATCCTCAAACATCCGGTGCAGGCATTCTCGATCGGATTCGAGGAAAAGCAATACTCAGAACTGCCTTACGCCGAACAGGTGGCGGAACGTTGCGGCATAGAGCTGCGCACAGAGATTGTCCGCGAAGACATGTTGAAGATTCTCCCCGATCTCGTGGCGCATTACGGCGAGCCCTTCGGCGACAGCTCGGCGATTCCCACCTGGTATGTTTCGCGACTGGCGCGCGAGCATGTCCCGATGGTGCTTTCGGGTGACGGCGGCGACGAGGGCTTTGCGGGCTATCCCACTTACGAATGGTGGTTGGCAAACAGCCCGCTAAAACAGGCGAGTGAATCAGCGCGCGGTTGGCATCCCCGTGCTGCGTTCTGGTATCTGCGGAGGGCTGCCAGCCGGTATTTCGCTCAGGGTACGCTCAACAACGTTTCTGAATGGCAACGCCTCTTTATGTTTATACAAGAGCCTCAGCGGCGCGCACTTTGGCGCGACGAGTTTCAAGGTCTCGTCGGGCGAGATTGTGAGGTTTTCGCCGAGGCCGACGCCAGGGCGCGAAAGCTCGGACGGCTTTCGTATGCACAGTATCTCGATTTCCAAACTTATCTACCGTGCGACATCCTGACCAAAGTCGACGTCGCCAGTATGTATCACGGACTGGAAGTGAGAACGCCGTTGATCGACCTGCGCGTCCTCGAACTGGCTACCAGCTTGCCGGTCAATCAACGCTCGCGCCGCAATGGTTCGGGAGAAGTGACGGGCAAGTACCTCCTGAAAAAAGTTCTGGGCAAGACTTTTCCGCCGGAATTTCTCCACCGCAAGAAGCAGGGCTTCAGTATTCCGCGGGACATGTGGTTCCGCTCTGGACAATCCGGACGACGGCTGATCGAGCAAATCGTGCTTGACCCGCAGTCGCGTCTGTACGATTGGTTCAAGCCCGAACAAGTTCGCGCGCAGTTGGAAATCCACAGCGAGACCTCAGACAACTCCGGACCGCTATGGTTGCTACTGGTCCTTGGAATTTGGCTGGACCAGAATTCTGAGGTTCATTTCAATTCATGAGATGGATACCCCCGAGTGGGATAGGTTAAAGACAATCGTGGTCGCAGAGATCAAACCCACCGGTCTGAGAACCGCGCCGGCTGGCGCGGCAATGCCGCTCGCGGGCGCGCGAGTGATTATTGTACTTGGGCCGCTGGAACTTGGCGGCTCTGAGCGACAGGCGATTCTGCTGGCGCGCTATTTGACCCACGATCAGAACGCTAAGGTAGAGGTCTGGGGATACGGCAAGCCTGGACGTGCGGCGGAGCTTTGTGATGTGCACGGGATCACTTGGCGCAGCGTGCCTATCCCTCTGCCGTGGTCAACCAGCCGGGTCTCTCAGCTCAAACGGCTGGCAAGGTTCGCCTGGTTGCTCCGCCGCGCGAAGCCCGACATAATCCTGCCGTTCATGTTCTTGCAGAGCGTCGTGTGTGGCATTGTCTGGCCGTTCACCGGCGCGCGGGCATGCATCTGGAATCAACGGTGCGAGGGTCGCGAGCGTTTAGGACGCTGGGCCGAGAAACTAGCCATTCGCTTTTCATCTCAAATCATAGCGAACTCTGAACACGGCGGACAGTTTCTGGTGAACACGTTGGGCGTTCCTTCAGACCGGGTGCGAATTGTCCACAACGGCGTGGAATCCGATCTCCCGCAGTGGGACCGCGCGACGTGGCGCAGGCACCTTGGTGTCAGCGACGACGCTTTTCTGGCGTGTATGGTCGCCAACCTCCAAACATTCAAAGACCACGTAACGCTGCTAACGGCGTGGCGAAGGGTCGTCGATCATTTGAAGAACCACAATCAGGAAGCCGTCTTACTTCTCGCCGGCCGTTTTGACGAGATGTATACCACCCTAAAGGCCCTGGCATACGATCTTGAACTCGGTCGGAGCGTACGGTTCCTCGGACCCGTGAAAGATATTTCGGGGCTGCTGAGCGCTGTCGAGGTTGGTGTTCACAGTTCGGTAAACGAAGGTTGTCCCAACGGAGTTCTGGAGTGCATGGCCGCTGGCTTGGCAGTGGCTGGTACGGACTATCCGGGCATTCGCGAGGCGGTCGGGCCCGATGGGTATCAATTCCTCGCGGCGCCAGGTGATGCCGACGCTTTGGCGGATCAGATCGTCCGGCTCGCGCTTGACTCTGACATGCGCCGGGAAGCCGGCCAGGCGAACCGCTGCCGGATCGAATCTGAGTTCAGCGCGCGGGCTATGTATGAGAAGACCCTGTCGGTCATCAGAGAATCGATAAACGGTAAGGCGAGTCGCCGAGAACCTTCGACTGCCCCTGAGATTGGTCGGGGAGAGACCCCCAAACCCGCTGACCTGATTGAGCCGTTAACCGGCCCGCGTGACGGCTATCGAAGATCGAGTTAATCCGAACAGAGACATTGAAGATGCAGACTATGGATGTCCCGCCTGAGTTGTGTTGTCTGGCGCACGGCCAATCTCTGACGGCCGGTGGCGGCGCGCCGCCGACGCTTACGTGCCGGCTCGGTTGCAGCGTGCCCGTGGTAAGTGACATTCCGCGGTTTGTTGATTCCGCAAATTACGCGGCGGCGTTTGGGCTGCAATGGAAAGCCTTTCGAAAGACGCAACTTGATTCTTTCACGGGCACGACGATCTCAAAGGATCGCTTGACCAGACGCTTCGGCGGCTCGCTGGGTGTACTTCAGGGAAAGTCGGTTCTGGAAGTCGGCTGTGGCGCGGGGCGCTTCACAGAGTTGCTGCTCGCGGCCGGCGCGCGAGTCTTTGCTTGTGATCTGTCCAACGCCGTCGAGGCCAACTACGAAAACTGCAGCCAGTGGCCGAACTACTTTGTTTGCCAGGCCGACGCCCGCCGGGTTCCAGTAGCACCAAATTCACTCGACTTCGTCCTTTGTATCGGGGTTATTCAGCATACGCCTTCGCCGGAAGAAACGATTGCGGCCCTGGCGGGCTACGTCAAACCGGGCGGAATGCTGGTCATCGACAATTACTCAGACCGTTATCCACAAAATTTTCTGCGGCGAACCCTGCGGCGTTTGCTTATTCGTCTGCCATCGACGGTAGCTAAACCATTGGCGCTTGGTTTAGCGCGCGCCCTGCTTCCGCTGCACCGTTTGAGCCGGAAAAATCTGCGCGGCCTCTGGCGTCTGCGGGCTCCCCTGCTGAAGCACTCTCCGTTGTTCGACTACTATGACATCTTTCCCGAACTGGGGGATAAGTTGTTAGCTGAGTGGTCCATACTCGATACCCATGACACGCTGACGGACTACTATAAGAATCTTCGTACCCGTGAAGAGATCGAAGCCTGCCTGCGCGACTGTGGGCTGACTGATCTGGAAGTCGACTATGTTGGGATGAACGTCGAGGCGTGTGCCAGGATGCCCGCCGCGGTTGCCGGGCGCGAAGCCAAGGCCGGAACTTAAGAGATTTTGTACGCGTCGTTTTCCAATGACGAGGCGGTGTTCCAATTGGTCTACCTGGCGCCGCGCAAAATCAAATGCTCTTCAATTCAATAGACTTCCTGATTTTCTTCCCGATTGTGACGGGACTGTATTTTCTCCTGCCCCAGAAGTTTCGCTGGATTCTGCTGCTCACCGCCAGCTGCGTTTTTTACATGTTCTTCATTCCCGTCTATATCCTGATCCTTTTTGTAACGATTACGATTGACTACTTCGCGGGCATTTACATAGAAAAGTCGATCGGAAAAGGAAGGGTGGTTTTTCTTACTTTGAGTGTCATATCGCTGTGCGTCTTTCTGTTCTTTTTCAAGTATTTCAATTTCTTTAATGCCAACTTCGCGGCGATGGCGCGCTTCCTGGATCTCCGCTATCCGATCCCGATGCTTAAGATCATCCTTCCCATCGGGCTTTCCTTCCACACGTTTCAAAGTTTGAGCTATGTGGTTGAGGTTTACCGGGGCCGTCAGAAGGCAGAGCGAAATTTTGGGATCTATGCCCTCTATGTAATGTTCTATCCGCAATTGGTGGCCGGTCCGATCGAGCGGCCGCAAAATCTCCTGCACCAATTCTATGAAAAGCATCGTTTTGAACCACGACGCGTAGCCGACGGTCTCAAGCTAATGATGTGGGGAATGTTTAAGAAAGTAGTTATCGCCGATCGGTTGGCCGCCCTGGTGAACCAGGTATACGACCACCCCCACGACTACACCGGTCTCTGGCTAATTCTGGCGACGGTATTTTTTGCGTTCCAGATTTATTGCGACTTCTCAGGATATTCTGATATCGCCATCGGCGCCGCTAACGTGATGGGTTTCCGACTGATGCAAAATTTCAACCGGCCATACTTTGCCAAATCCATCGGCGAGTTCTGGAAGCGATGGCACATCTCGCTTTCCACTTGGTTCCGCGACTACCTTTACATTCCGATGGGCGGCAATCGCGTGGGCATGCCGCGGTGGTATTTCAATCTGTTCATTACATTCCTCGTCAGTGGTCTTTGGCACGGGGCGAATTGGACCTATGTGGTGTGGGGCGCACTGAATGGCGCTTACTTGATCGTCGGGATTTGGTACGGCCAATTAGTGGGACCAAGGATTCCCCCGCGATATTTGCGGCTGGGCAATTTTGCCAAGGTGCTGGGAACCTTTGCCTTGACGTGTTTCGCGTGGATCTTTTTTCGCGCCCGGAATATTGGTGACGCGATTCATATTGTCGGCAACCTGGTGCGCGATCTGCCTGCCCAATTTGATTACGTTCTGTGGATCGGTCTACAGCTCGTGCGCGGCCGCGGGGGCCTCTATGCCCCACTCTTCTATCATGGTAAAGAGCTGGTTCCCTTAAATGAGTTGCTGCTGTCTGTATTTCTGATTGGGTTCTTGATCGCAGTTCAGCTTTTTCAGCGCCGACAATCGTGGAGGTCGTTTTTTGCGCGCCAACCGATCTGGGTGCGCTGGCCCGTCTATTACGCCGCTGTCCTGGCAATGGGCTTTTTCGGCGCGTATCACAACGCGCGGGAGTTTATCTATTTCCAATTTTGAAGCAATGCTAGCGCGAAGATGAAAAGCTTCATCATCAAATCATTCGTCTTTGTCTTGAGCCTGTGGATCGCGTCGCTGGTCCTGACGAGAACGCTCGATAGAGTATTTGTGAAGGATCGGTCACAAAAGGAATTGTGGACGCTTTCGCAGCATGGCCTTTCAGTGGGCTATGTAGTAGCTGGTGATTCGCGCGCTTTCAATACTATCGATGCCAGAACTCTGGAAATCCGAACCGGGCAACGGTCGATCAATGTCGGCTTTGGCGGACAGGGCACAATCGAGATGTACCTGACGCTTTATCTTTTCCTCCAGCATGACAATCACGCTCGCAACGTGATCTTACAGATTGACGGCGCTGACCTTGACGATAGCCTCAAGTTTCAGACCCATCTATACATGCCGTACATGGCCGACCCGGAAGTCGCCGCAACAGTCCGCGATGTGCTGGGGTTAAAGAAGTATTCCGTATTGAAGGCGTTTCCACTCGCGAAATATTGGGAGTACAACAACTTCTATGGTTTTGAGCGATTGCAGAATGCCAGATCGGGATCATCACCTTACGATCAGAGTGGCGGCTCAGAACTACTTTACGACGAGAACTATCACGTATTCCCCGACACCCCAAGTGACCCGAATTTTGTCGTCGATTCGCGATCGCGTCGATATCTTGACCGCATCGTGCAGTTGACTCACAGCCGCGGCATAAGGCTGACAATGTTTTCAGCGCCCGTGTATCACCACAATGGGATGTTCAAAAAGTACGACGAAGCTTCCCGGGAATACATTGCTCGATATTGTCAGGAGCGCGGCATCCCCTACCTTGATTTCTCAGACGCTAAGTTTGATCCCAGCGAGTTCCGGGACTATGGCCACTTGAACGGACGGGGAGCCTTGCGCTTCACCGCGATCCTGGCCGATTCGTTGTTGACGTTGAGTAATAACCGATTCTCAGGCGCGGATAGGTAGCTTCATTACTCTGGAACCCTGTGTTTTAATTGAGCGACACCGACTTAGAAAAGTGAAGCACGTAAAGGTAACTCAATCTAGCGTCGAACTTCGGGAGTTTTTGAATGAGCCTTAATACTCCGATTGGATATTTCATTTTCAACCGTCCGGACTTGACTGAGATTGTCTTTGCAGCGATCGCCCAAGCCAGGCCCAAGAAGCTGTTTATAATTTCGGACGGCCCGGCCAAACCCGAAGACGAGGAAAAGATCAGACAATGCCGAGCCATAATTGAAAGAGTGGACTGGGACTGTGAAGTCATAAAGAAATATCCCGAACGGAACATCGGAGCCAGAAACAATGTGCCTGAGGGAGTGCAGTGGGTTTTTTCGCAAGTCGACGAGTGTATCTTTCTGGAAGACGATTGCCTGCCGGATCAATCGTTCTTCTCTTTCTGCGAGACCTTGCTCGAGCGTTACCGTGATGACGAACGAGTCATGCATATCAACGGCGGTAACTTTCTCTTCAACCAGATAACGATCGAAGACAGCTATTATTTTTCCCGATACATGTTTACCGGCTACGGCTGGGCGTCGTGGAAGCGGGCCTGGAAACATTATGATCTGGACATGCGATCTCTGCCGGACTTTGAAGAGAAGAAATTGATGAATTTCATCTTTGACAATCAAGAGGAGCAAGAGTTCTGGACGCAGAAATTCAGGGAGGTGTACTCGGGCCAACTCGTCAGCTACTGTTATCCAATCTTCTTTGCCGGTTGGTCGCAAAGTGGTTTGTCGATCATGCCCAGCGTGAATCTAGTTTCGAATCTGGGGTTTCGGCCAGACGCCGTCCATACGAACACAGCTTACGAGAGAATGTTTTTAGCAAACATCCCCAGCCACAACATCGGAGAGCTTACTCATCCGAAATACGTTGTCCGCCACCGGGACGCTGATAAATACCTTTTTGAAATCTATTTCGGACCTGATCATGCCGTGCAGTATTCCGCGCCTACCGGATTGCGCTACTACTGGGTCGCGCTGAAATATAAGCTCGGCCAGTTGCGTTCGAATGCTTAGCCGCGGCACAAGTTCGGCGGCGCGTCCCAAAGAAAACGTTCATGGCAACTACGGAAGTACAATCCTTCAAACTCGGGCACCGTCCGGCGCTGGATGGTATGCGTGGCGTGTCCATCCTGGTCGTGTTGTTCGAGCATGGGTATCTGTTTTTATATGGCCGCGGCGGATTTCTGGGCGTTGATATTTTCTTTGTATTGAGCGGGATGCTAATCACTTCGCTGTTAGCTCAGGAATGGCAGGAAAAGAATTCGATCAGCTTCAAGAAATTCTACACCCGCCGGGCTTTGAGGTTACTTCCGGCGCTCTTCGCGTTGGTTATCTTTACGACTGTGCAAGTGCTGCTGTTCCCGCCAGAGGTTGGGAGACTTCCGGTTTTTCGGCATCTCCTGGGAGTTCTATTCTATGTGGAAAACTGGGCGGGTGGGTACACAGTAATTGGACATACCTGGTCGCTCAGCATCGAAGAGCAATTCTACATAGTCTGGCCACTCGTGTTCTTTCTTCTGCTCAAGCTGGGACTCAGTCCACGAAAAATACTACTGCTCCTGTTGGCGGTCATTTCGCTGGTGGTGGTTCAGCGAGCGAGACTCTTTTACCAGCGATATGGAGTCGTCACGACTCCGTATGATCTTCGTTTCCATTTTGATTTTCGTCTCTATACCGGCACGGACACGCGCTGCGACTCTCTGCTGGTGGGGTGCATGGCAGGAATTCTGATCGCCTGGGGGATGTTGCCAAACAGTGCGCGGTTCTTGAAAGGTCTGCGCGCAGTTGTGTTTGTTTCCTGCTCAGTCATGGCCCTGGCGATAATATTCGTCCCAATTTACTGGAGCTATCTCTATTACGGCGGGTTTACGGTAATCGCATTGGCCATCGCCTCGATAATAGTGTTTCTGATGCTCTCTCAGGGGTCATTGATCAGCCGGATACTGCAATGGCCCGTGTTGACGTGGTTTGGTCGGCTTTCGTATTCACTCTATCTGTGGCATGTAACCGTCTACAGCTTTTACATCGTTCACTTTGGGCCGCTCCCGATAAAGTCATACACCTTGAGAATATTCATTCCGCTGGCGATCAAGTTTGCGGGCTCGGTAGTAGTCGCCAGCGCATCGTACTACCTGCTTGAACTCCGATTCCTGCGCATGAAAAAGCGCTTCAGCAGCGTCGCGTCCAGCGGGCCCGTGCAATCAGTCTTGAACCAGATTCAAGGCCCTGAAGAGAGCGCCGTAACAGTATGAGTATTCGTAACAGCGTTCGGCGCGGTCTGGTCAGCCTCGATTCGCGGCTCGGCATCCGTGAGTGGCTCCGTCACGACGAGGTCGCGAGCGAAGAAATTGTCAGCAAGCTGACTGATCCTTTCGGCGTTGCCGAACTGGAACATCCGATCCCAAACACAGTGCTGGACATCGGCGGCAGCCACGGCCAGTTTGTGAAAGAGGCGGTGCGCTTTTTCCCACGCGCCAAGATCTATTCGTTTGAACCGATCCCGGAATGCTATGAAGAGCTGTTAGCGCTGCGCGAGTTGGTGCCGAGCTTGCATCCGATCAATCTGGCTCTCGGGGATTGTGATGGCGAAGAGGATTTGTGGTTGTCGGCCTTTCGGGATTCTTCATCGCTGCACGAGATGTTGCCGGCGCATGTCGCGGCCTGGCCGCATACCGAAATAGAATCGAAGATTTCTGTGCAAATAGCTCGCCTGGATGGGATCGCGCCAACCCTTGAACTCGAGCCACCAATGTTCGCGAAAATAGATGTGCAAGGACATGAGCTGGCCGTGATTCGCGGTGGTCGCGAAACGCTTTCCAGGTGCGAGCGCGTGATGCTTGAGTGCAACTTTGCGTCGCTCTACAAGGGACAGCCGACCTTTGATCAACTGTATGACGAGTTGCGCGCGTTGGGATTCCTGTTTGACGGTTTCATCTCTGCCTTGAGACACCCCCAAACACTCGAACAGCTCTCAGCAGATGCTGTTTTCTACAGGCCTGCGGCTAACGTCGCTGAGGGTGCGACTAAATGAACGAAGTTTCACCCTTCGATCAGAATGAACCCAACATCGCGGTAATCATCCCGACGCACAACCGCTGGGAAGAAGCTCGCGAGACTCTCGCCCAACTTCACCAGAGCGAATATCGCAACTTCGAAGTCGTGCTCGTCGAAGATGGCTGCACCGATGGTACCGCTGCTAATTGCCAGAGAGAGTTTCCTGACGTTCAACTCCTCCACGGAGATGGAAATCTTTGGTGGAGCGGCGCCATCAACTTGGGAGTCGCATTTGCGCTGGAGCGCAAAGCGGACGCGATTCTTTGGCTGAACGACGACAATCGAGTTGAGCTCGATACCTTGTCACGCATGGTTGAGAGTTTCAAACGGATGGGCGAGCGAAGCATCATCTGCGCGCGTACGAAATCAACCGACACTGGATTGGATGAGTGGGTCGGCGATCCACCCAGATGGCATCCCGAGTTCGGAGAATGGAAGCCGCCCGATCTGTCGACTGAAGACGTGCAGGTTATGCACCCCCCCGGTGGACGCGGCGTGCTGATCCCGACCGTATGCTTTCGCGAAGTCGGGCTCGTGGACAGTCAGGCGTTTCCGCACTATTGGGCCGATCACGATTTTCATTACCGGGCAATGAAAGCCGGCTATCAATATTTCATCGCGTCGAGGGCAATAGTTTGGAACGTTCCCAACAAGCTGCACCCTGAAGCCACTGAGCTGTTTTCTTCAACCGGAGCCCGCTGGTTTCTGTTCCATCGGCGCTCGGCCATGAACATGCCCACCGTGCGTCGCTTGCTCAGGCGTCACCTGCCCCGGCGCGAATACCGCCGCATCTTTTATCCGATTCTGTTTCGACATCTGCTCTGGCTCTCGTATGGCTGGCTCACGCAAACGCCCTGGCTGCACAAACCGCTGCGCAAAGTGAAAGAGACTTTGGTTGGAAGTAAGGCGCCAGACACACAAGGCCGTTAATCCCTGCGGATAAAGAGAAGCTGTAGGTCATCGCCGCGCGCGTTTCGGCTGGCGACTTGACTGTTACTGGGCGGGCAAGCGAAAGTCGCAGAGCAGGATCAAAATGGGCGAAGCTTTGGATGGATGGAAAAACACGCCGGGCATACGCGGCTTGACGTATCGGCTGGGACTGCTGCGTCAGCGCGCTGGATTTGTGGCTCGGGGCGCGGGTGGCTACGCCGCCCTGCGTCTGCGGCGCAACGGCTTGCGCCCGCAAGTCGCCGCCGTTGTCGTCGGCAGAAACGATGACTACATGTCGGATTTCGCCCCCCGACTTCAAGCCACGATCGAGTGGAACACTCGCTACTTAGTTTCCGAAGTTGTTTTTGTCGAATGGAATCCGCCACCCGAACGCGAGTTGCTGGCGGTCGAGCTGACGAAGCGATTCGAATGCCTACGCGCTTACGTTGTGCCGCCGCAAGTTCACGCTGAGATTTGTGAGAATCCGCATGTGCCGTTGCTCGAATATCATGCCAAGAACGTCGGAATTCGCCGCGCGAAATCGCCATGGATCATGACGACCAATGCCGATGCGGCAATCGGCCTCGATACCGCCAACCGAATTCTTCATGCAAAGTTAGCTGCGGATGTTGCTTGGACTGCCGAGCGCGTTGACATCGCCTGGCGCGAAGACGTGCAGCAACACATCGATCTACCCGGCAGTCTTCGTTACGGTCGCTTCATCCCTTATCATCAGTTGGGCACCGGTGAGTTCATGTTGGCCAACCGCGATCTCTGGCAACGCACGCGCGGCTATGACGAGGCCCTGGTGCGTCACCGCATCGGCTGCGACGTTCGCGGCGCCGCGCAAATGCTCTCGCTCGGCGCGAAAATAGACTTTGCCGGAACCGTGTTGCACCTGACGCACCCGACGTCATGCACTGAGAACGTGACCCTGCATCAGGGCGAGATGGCGACGATCGAAGGAGTTCCGTATCAGAACCCCGAGACGTGGGGAATGGGAGACTACCGGGAGGTCCAGCTTGCCGATCGCATCTGGCAACTGGAAAGGTGACAAAGACGCGTGTCTCCGTGTCTCTGCGGCTAACATTTGTTTTTGAAGGAGGCTTTTCTCTCTTTTGCCTGACAAATTGAATGAATTAGTGCTCGGCGGCGATGGGTTGATTGGATCGGCTCTGGCTGAAAGTCTGAGCGCAAAGGGCCACGCAGTGCGCTCTCTGGATTTACAGTCGGGGTGCGATCTAAGAAAGCCTTTTGACCTAGCACCTTTCGAAGAATGCGACCGCGCATGGTTCCTGGCCTGGGACACCGGCGGGGCAAAGTACCTGGAAGCCCGCGACCAACAGCACGAGCAATACCAGAACAATTGCGAGATTTCTCTGCGCGTGTTTGACGCGCTCGAGCGAACCGGCAAGCCGTTCATGTTCGTCACCTCGCAGTTGGCCGGGCTGCCGAATGCCTACGGAACGACCAAGTTGATGGCCTGGCACTGGACGCTGAATCTCGGTGGCAAGGTCGCGCGGTTGTGGAACGTTTACGGTTGGGAGCGGCCCACGATCAAAAGTCACGTGATCACTGACCTGGTGCTCTCAGGTCTCAAAGGCCGCGTAAACTGCATGACCGACGGCCAGGAACAGCGTCGCTTTCTTTACAAGTCGGATTGCGTCGCCGCGCTGATGCAGCTTTTCGATGGCCCGCAGCAGTCAGCGGAAATCGCCGCGCCCGAATGGGTAACGATTCGCTCTGTCGGCGAGGAGGTCGCGCGCCAGTTGAACGTCGAGACTGAGTTCGGAGACGCGCGGGGTTCCGAGTGCCTGGTCGATCCGCAGGAGCCGCTAGCTGACTGGCGTCCCCGCGTGTCCCTGACAGAGGGTATTGCTCAAGTGATCTCCGACGCCAAACAATACTTAGGCCAGGACGAGACTGCGGCGACCGCAGTTGTGAATCAATAGCCGACGACATGCCGCTTAACTGGATGAAACGCTCGCTGGTGAGTATCGTCGGTCGCGAAAGAGCGAACAAGATTTCCGGTCCGTATCACGATTGGTGCGCGCGCAAGCGTACGCAGAACTTTCTTGCCAATCTCTCGCAGCAGAATCTTTGCGTAAATCTCGGCTGCGGGTACCGGCCGATGAAGGATTGGATCAACGTGGACCAGGCGAGAGGCCCCGACGTGCAAGTCGTTTGGGATCTAAGGCGCGGCCTGCCGTTTCAGGATGGAAGCTGCGCGGTAATTTTCTCTGAGCACGTGATCGAGCACGTACCCAAAGAAGACGCCGAGCGTTTGCTGGCGGAATGCTATCGCGTACTGGCAAACGGCGGTGTGCTGCGTCTCTCGACTCCTGATGCGGGACGTTTCATGCGCTCGTATGCAGGCGATCAGAAGTTTTTGCGCGACCCGGCTTTTGGCGAATTGCCCGGGACCGCGATGGATCGCGTCAATCAGATGATGCGCGAATACGGTCAGCACCTTTGGGTTTACGACGTCGAGTCGTTATCGTTGGCGCTCGAGCGCGCCGGGTTCTCGCGAGTCGTGGAACAAGAGGTCGGGCAATCATTGGTTCCGAAAATGCAGGGAATTGATTCTGAGGATCGCGCCTTTGAGAGCCTCTATGTCGAGGCGGTAAGATAATCGTCGTCCAGCAATAGGTTCTTACTTTGAAAACCCCAGTAGCACTCATACTCTTTAATCGGCCGCAGACTACCGCGCGTGTGTTTGCCGAGATCGCCCGGGCCAGGCCAGACAAACTATTGTTGATTGCCGACGGACCACGCGTCGGCCATCCGAGCGACGAAGAAAACTGTGCAGCAACGCGCGCCATCGTTGAACGCGTCGATTGGGATTGCGAAGTGCTGAGAAACTATTCTGACGTCAATCTCGGCTGCAAGATGCGCCCCGCCAGCGGCATCAACTGGGCATTCGAAAACGTGGAGGATGCGATCATCTTGGAAGATGATTGTCTGCCTCACCCAAGCTTCTTTCGGTTTTGTGAAGAACTGCTTGAACGGTATCGTGAAGACGAGCGAGTCGCGGCAATTGGAGGTTCAAATCTTCTGCCAGATTGGCAGCGGGATCGGCAGAGTTATCACTTCTCGCTTCTCGGAGGAAACTGGGGCTGGGCCAGTTGGCGCAGAGCGTGGCGATATTTCGACCCGGAAATAAGCTCGTGGCCTGAAGTCTTGGGGACGCAAGTGATCGACGGACTCTTTCCCAATCCAAGCCATTCGGCTTTTTGGAAAGACATTATGCAGCAGGTTTATGACAAGAGAATCGAAACCGCGTGGGATTACCAGTGGTTGCTCGCCTGCTGGTTGCAGAACGGATGGCGGATAGTGCCCCGCGTCAATCTGGTGTCGAACATCGGTTTCGGCCCTGATGCCACGCACCATCAAGATATCAACCTCCCTTTTGCCAACCAGCCCGCGGCTGAAATTGGTTTCCCTTTAGAGCACCCCACGTTCATGACGCGCAACTACGCGCTGGATGATGCCCTATCAGAGGCGTATTACAGCGTTAAGGTTGACTCGATTGCTACCCGGCTTAGGCGCAAAGCGGGAAAACTCCTGCTGGCTAGAAATGGATAAGGGTAAAACGAAAAGATGCTGGGCCGATTATCGCGAAAACTGAAAACGTTGGTGCGTGGGGCCGGGCCTCAAGCTCCCGATAACGTGGGCAGCAAACAGGCCCTCGACTTGTATTGGGATCCGGAGATGGCCGAGGTTCTGGAAACCTGGGGCTATGGGAATGCCTGGAGTGAGATACAGTTCCTGCTAGCGACTAACACGGGAAGGGTTCTGGACATTGCCTGCGGTACGGGCAAGGTGATGGAAATTCTCAAGCCGTTTTCCCACCTCGAAGTACACGGCTGTGATATTTCTGATTTTCTCATCGAGAAGGCAGTTGGCAGAGGGCTGGACCCGAAGCGATTGAAGGTCTGTGATGCGACGAACACTGGTTATGAAGATGCATTCTTCGATTACTCGTACTCGATTGGATCTTTGGAACACTTTACGCAGGATGGAATACTCGCTTTTCTGAAGGAAGCCCGGCGCATTACCAAACAAGCGAGTTTTCATCAAATTCCAACTTCGCGTAAGGGGGATGAAGGTTGGATCTCACCTTATCAATCCTATTTCAATAATGGTGTCGATTGGTGGCTGCCGAAATTCCGCTGCGTGTTTCCAGAGGTAATTGTCCTTCCTTCCAGTTGGTCCGATGAGAGATCTACTGGAATGTGGTTCGTATGCTTCTCTAACTCTGACATCTTCAAACGATAGTTATGACCGAGCGATCTCTTCATTCAATATTTGAACCAAAGGGCGAGGAGGCTTTTTATTCTCCGACGATCCTAGGTCCATCAACGATTGCAGAATGCGCCAGCTCTCCCCGAACCCTGCAGATGGTGCGCACGGTTCTGGATAAGCTCGAGCCGGATGATTATGTTCGGTATCTAAAGCTTTACCTCGACGAGGGTCGCCAACGATTTGGATCTCATTGGAAGTTGCTTGAGATCATGAACGTCTTGCACGCGGCAGCAGAATTGATCCGGCCGCGGAGATATCTGGAGATTGGTGTTCGCCGAGGCCGTAGTATGGCGATGGTATTGGCGGCCTGCCCGGAAGTTGAAGTTGTAGGTTTCGACATGTGGATGGAGAACTATGCGGGGATGGAAAATCCCGGCCCGGCTTTCGTCAAAGGCGAAATGAAGAAAGTGGCCCCGCTCGCGCAAGTCCAGCTAATCGATGGCAACAGCCATCAAACCGTCCCCGAATTTCTTAAAGCGAACTTGGGAACAATGTTTGATCTCATTACCGTGGATGGGGACCACACCAAAAAAGGCGCCCTGCAAGATCTCCGAGACGTCTTGCCCAGACTTTCCATGGGCGGGGTAATTGTTTTCGACGACATTTCACACCCCCAACACCCCTACCTCATCAAGACCTGGCGCAAGGCATTGGATGAGGACGGCGGGTTAGCATCTTACGAATTCACCGAGCTTGGTTATGGGGTCGCTTTTGCCGTACGAAACTCCCCTCCGCAACCGAAACCTTCGCGCAAGAGCCTACGTTTTCGAATCTCAGGTTAAGCCGTGAAGCTACTCGTCACCGGAAGCACTGGATTTATTGGCCGCAGCCTTGGGCGTTACGCCGCGCAAACCGGTCACATGGTGATGGGAACTGGTCGCTCTCTCGAGCCAGGTAAAGATTGGCCCGGCACTTACACGCCGAACGACGCCAGCGCTGAAAGCCTCGCCGCGATCGTCAGTGACTTTGCGCCTGACATTTTGCTGCACGCTGCCGGTACTGCCTCGGTGGGCGCTTCGGTTGTCGATCCATTGGCTGACTTTCACGGATCGGTGTCCGTGTGCGCCAACCTGCTTGAAGCCGTTCGCCAATCCGGTAAGAACCCTTTAGTCTTCATTCCTTCAAGCGCGGCCGTGTATGGGAATCCGGCCACTCTGCCGGTAAAAGAAGTTGCGTCAACCCAGCCGATCTCGCCGTATGGTTTTCACAAAGCGATGTGTGAGTTGCTCGCGCGCGAAGCGGCGGAATGTTTCGGTCTCAGGATTGTCGTCTGTCGTCTCTTCTCAGTCTTCGGCGCTGGCCAGCGCCGTTTACTGATCTGGGAACTTTTCAAGCAACTCAGTGGCGCAAGTGAAACTGCGTGGCTCGACGGCACTGGTTTGGAATCGCGGGATTTCCTGCACGTCGACGACGTGGCCACGGCGGTGTTTCAGTTGGCCGGAAATCTTATTGCCAGCGCGCCGTCCGGCTATTTCGAGATCGTCAACGTCGCGAGCGGAAATGAAATAAAGATCGTCGACGTCGCCAGTGAAATTAGAAACCTCGTCGCGCCAAACAAAGACGTACGCTGCCGAGGCACTACGCGCGCGGGCGATCCGTTGAATTGGCGCGGGGATATTTCAAAGCTGCGCTCGACGATACCTATGTGGACACCGCGTCCCATGATCGATTCACTGAACGAGTGTGTTGCCGTCTGGCAACAAGAGGCGAACGTCCTTCAGCATGGCGCCTAAATCATTGCCGCGTCGGATCGGCGTTGTCGATCAGTTTTCTGCTGGTTGGACGGCGGCCGGTATTTACTCGCGAATGATGCTCAGATCGCTTGACTCAGTTTGTGATCAGGCAGACATCGAGCTCTACTTTCTTTCGTCGAGCGACGCCGAAGATCATCCCACCAGCGCCAAACTGATTCAATTAGCGCCGGCCAAGTCGCGCGTGTTAAGAGGCGCACTGCGGCTACGCCATTTGCTGCACCTCGGCAACAATTCGGATCCATTTTCGATCGCGCAGAAGAACGGCATCGATGTCTTGCTGCCGCTTCTGGACGTGCCGCCGTGGGAGGTGACGTCGAAACTAATCGGCTGGATCCCCGATTTACAGCACGTTCATCTGCCGGAATTCTTTAGCGAACCGGAATTGCAAAAGCGAAACACGACGATCGAACGGTTAAGTGAACGGGCCACGCTGGTCATGTTGTCCAGCCAGGCTGCGCGAAAGGATTTCGTTTCCTTCGCCCCCCAAGGCGAGAAGAAAGCGCGCGTGTTATCTTTTCCGTCACTGCTCGCCTTTGAACCGCTCTCTGAAAATCCTGAATTAAGCCGAACAAAATTCAAGCTCCCGGAAAAGTTCGCCCTCGTCGCCAATCAATTCTGGGCGCACAAGAATCACCAGGCCGTAGTCAGTGCCGTCGCGCAATTGCGTGAACGCGGAATTTCAGTACCGATTGTAATGACTGGGCTGCCGGTCGATTCTCGTGACCGTTCAAACAGCAATTTTTCTTCTCTACTTCAGGCAATTGCGTCCGCCGGATTGAATGGTCAGATCATTATTCTGGGTCAGGTATCGTATGCCGATCTAGTCAATCTAATGCGAACTGCGGCGGTAATAATTCAGCCCTCGCGCTTTGAAGGCTGGAGCACGATTGTGCAGGACGCAAAAGCTCTGGGACGTCCGGTGATCTGTTCAGACATTGCTGTTCATCGCGAGCAAGCTCCGAACGCGCTTGGCTTTTTCCCGTGCGACGAACCCGCGGTACTGGCCGACGTGCTCGCCGATCATTGGGAAAAACTAGCCGCCGGACCGAACTCAAGTACGGAACAATCCGGGCTGGCGAATGAACGCGAATTCGCCCGCCGGCAGGCTGAGACGCTGCTCAAACTTTGTGAAGAAGCTTGCGCATAGTGCCGGCTAATCCAGCCGATTCGAAGCAAACATGCACTATCACCTGATTGGAATTTGCGGAACTGCCATGGCCTCGCTAGCCGGGATGCTGCAGGCTCGCGGGCATCGCGTCACCGGATCGGACGAGCATGTCTATCCGCCGATGTCGACGATGCTGGAATCGCTTGGCATTCAGATCATGCACGGCTATGACGCCGGCAATCTGACGCCGGCGCCGGATTGTGTCGTGGTCGGCAACGCGATTCCACGCGGCAATCCGGAGATGGAAGGCGTGCTCGATCTCAGACTCTCCTATCGTTCACTTCCAGAGATTCTCAAAAACGAATTCATTCGCGGTCGTCGCTCGCTGGTGGTTGCCGGGACGCATGGCAAGACGACCACGACAAGTTTGGCCGCGTGGGTGTTCGATCAAGCCGGACTGAATCCTTCATTTCTCGTGGGTGGGGTAGTGCAAAATTTCGGTGTGAGCTTTCGCGTCACGGACAGCGATCGCTTCATCATCGAAGGCGACGAATACGACACGGCCTATTTCGATAAAGGCCCAAAGTTTATGCACTATCTGCCTGAGATTGCGATCGTCAACAACATTGAATTCGATCACGCGGACATTTACCACGATCTCGATGCGGTCAAGCTCGCGTTCCGGCGACTGATGAACCTGGTCCCCGGCAATGGAAGACTGATCGCCGGTTGGGACAGTCAGCCGGTGCGTGACGTGGCTGCATCGTTTGGCCAGAGGCTGTTTACGCAATTAGACACCTTTGGAACATGCGACGATGCGAAGTGGCAAGCATGTGACATCGATTTTGCCGAGGGCATGACGCGCTTTAAGGTGTTTCGCGAAGGCACTCGCTGGGCTGAGTTTCGGACGCCGCTGATTGGCGAATTCAATGTGCGCAACTGTCTCGCGGCGATTGTCGCCGCGGATGCCTGGGGAGTTGATCACCAGACGATCGCTGACGCGCTCGCAACTTTCAAAAGCGTTCGCCGTCGTTTGGAGGTGCGTGGCGAAGTTGACGGCGTCACCGTCATCGACGACTTCGCTCATCATCCCACCGCTGTGCGCGAGACGCTTGCCGCGCTGCGAACGAAATATCAGGATCGACGAATCATCGCGGTCTTCGAGCCGCGTTCGCGCACTTCATGTCATGCCACTTTTCAAGAGACCTACGTTGATTCATTCGCGCCGGCCGATTATGTAATCGTTTCGCGCGTATTCGACGCGCAAAGAGCTGCCGAGATGGGCGGCGTGCTCGATATTACGAAATTGATCGAAGACATTTCGGCGCAGAATAAGCCTGCCTTTGCCATCAGCGATGTCGACGAAATTGTAGGCAGCTTGACGGGCGAGCTTCGCTCAGGCGATGTCGTCGCGATCATGTCCAACGGCGCCTTCGGCGGCATTCACGAAAAACTGCTGGCGGCGCTGGCGGGGCAGTAGCCCGCGCGTAAGCAAGGGCGTCCTCGTCGCCTGCCCAATCAAGAATGCTACGCCCTCCCTCACGGTCGGGCTACGGCACCGGCAAGATCCGCCAGTTGTTGTTCGCTGCGGTAGGAATATTCTTGTGACGCTCGACCCAGTCGATGATTAGTTCACGTACTTCTTCGCTGGAACGATAGATAACCGGGGCGTCCTTGTACATCGTGAAGCCGCCGCCGCCATTCACGCGATAGTTGTTCGTGACCACGCGGAGCTTTTGCGTCGGCGACAACATCTGCCCTTTGAATTTCAAATTCTGTATGCGCTGGCCGAAAGGTTTCTTTAGATCGATTTCATAATCGACGCCCTCAGCCATGTCAAAGTTGTAGCCGGGAATGCGCTGATCGACCAGTTCATTCAAACTCTTGCCCGGCTGGTACTCGCGAAAGTAGCGCGCGGAATGTTCCAGCGCATCTTTCAACTGCTGGCCCGTCAGTTCGATCGTCACCAGAGTGTTTTCATATTCGTAAAGCCCGGCGATGTCGCGCACCGTGACCTGGCCTTTTGGAATCCGCGCCGAAAGATTGAAGGCCGCGGCCATCGAAACATCTGCCTTGCCGGCTTCGAGCTGCACGCGCTGAATCAGATCGATGATCGCGGAGTCATGATAGCGACCGTCGCGCGCGGTCAGTTCGTCGGCCGATTCGCCGATGGCCCGGCCGAGCCAATCCTGCGTTTCCTTGTCGTAAGGTTTACCAATCTCCGCGATTTCCGGATCGATCGCAGTTTTCTCAGTAACCGGAATCGTGCGCGCGGATTTCGCGACCACGTGCCAGTGTCCGGTTTCACCTTTTTCAAGATAGAGATCGACGCGCGCAACATGACTGGCCCAGCGATTGGCCTGCGTTAGCAGCACGCCATCGTTAAAATCCATCTCCCAATTAGTCACGTGCGGCGTCTCTTGTGTGAACTTTAACTCCTTCGCATAATCACTCCTAACTACAAGTGACGGCACGTCGCGATGCGTGTGACCCATCAAGATCGCATCGACGCCGGGCACCTGACGCGCAATCGCGATCGCCGCATTTTCATTTGGCACCTGGGCGGGATTCGGTGTGCCGCTGCGCAGGTCTTCTTCGATGCCCATGTGCATCGTGATCACGACGACGTCGACTCCTTCTTTCTCTCGCAGAATCCGCACCCACTTCTTCGCTTCGCTGATCGTCTCGTGAAATTCGAGACCTTCGTAGTTCGGCACGTTTTCCCAGTTGGGAATTCCCGGCGTCGTCAATCCCAACACGCCGATGCGCACGCCTTGCACTTCTTTCACGATGTAAGGCGTGTAGTGCGGGTGATCGGTTCCCTTGTCGTAACTGTTCGCCGACAGCCACGGAAACTTTGCTTCGCTGCGCGCCTTGTTCAGAACCTTCAATCCAAAGTTGTATTCGTGATTGCCGACGGTCATTGAGTCGTAGTGCAAAGCGCTCATCGCCAGCATCATCGGATCGGGCGGCGTGTTGTTCTTTTTGTTATGAAAGTACTGCAGCGGCGTGCCCTGAATCGTGTCGCCGGAATCCACCAGCAACAGATCGGGATCGGTTTTGCGCGCTTCCTTTACCAGCGTCGCAACTTTCGAAATTCCGACGTTGTCATATTTGTTTGTGTAGTAATCAATCGGAAAGACCCGCCCGTGCATGTCCGTCGTGCCGAGAATCACTACATGCGCACGCGCCGGGGCCGCCACGCCACCGTGGAAAGCTGTAGCCGCAAACGCCAGCGCGATCACACAACCAGCGATGGCGATTCTCAGGAAACCTATATGTCTCGTTTTTCTCATGGCGTCGTTAATCCTAACTTGATTCGTTTGCGGGAATCGGTGGCACACTCGCTTCGGTCGCGTCGGCGGTCGCATCATCCGCGGCCCTGGTTGCCGCGCGCAGAGACCAACCGCGCTGGACCATCAAGAGAATTCCGACAATCGTCCAGAAAACGTCGCGCGCTTTGCGGACGATGGTCAGGGTCACGCCGGTGGTCAACGTGTATTGAAGGATCTCAGCGACTTTTCCGGTGCCGGCCTCATCAACGCCCGCGCGGAGCGGAACGAATTTGAACACGACATTGATGATGCGATTGATTGACTCGAGAATGAACGCCGTGAAGAGCGTGGGCGGCTGTGCCGGGCTGATGAAACTCAGCGTCGCGTAAATCTCCAGCACGCCTGCGAAATGAAAACACCCTTCGAGCAAAAGGATCGGCAGAAACCGCGAGCCGCTGCGGCGATAGAATCCATAAACGCTGTCCTCCAGCGTCCGTCCGTTTTCCACCAGGCGCTCTGACAATCCCCAGCGCCGCAAAGCCCCGAGGCCGCGGCTGATAAATCGGTATTGTCGGCGCACGAAAAGATAGAGCAGTACCAGCAGGAATGGAATCACGACCAGCGTAACCTGACCTGCGATTCGCAAAGGCTTTGGTAGATCAAAACTCAGCAGCAGTGCCGCCATCCCCGAAAAGATGGAAACGAAAACTGAAAACGCGTAGAAAATGTTTTCGATGGCGATCGCCGTTATTCCGGCCATCAGCGGCACTCGATCACGAATCATCGCGGGCTTAGCGGGTTCTGAAACCAGAGCACTCGCGACGCCCACCATGTTGCCCAGCGCGTCACCCATCAAGCGCGCGCGCAGCGCGTCCCAAAACTTCAGCCGATCCGGACCATCAAAGCAAAGCATCCACGAGAACGAGCGAACAATGTAACGAATAGACGAAATCCCAAGGATCAGAACAAATCCGAAACCAAGCTTCTTGATGCCCTCAAGGATCTGCGGCACGCCGGCTTTGCGGACAAAGTAGGCAAACAGCAGCACGCCGCCAATCGTGAAAACGATCCCCAGCGGCGTAAACTTTTTCTGGTGAGAAGCTCGGGCTGAGTTCTGCGCCATCACTATCGATTGAGTGCTGTCTTACTGAGCCAACAAAATACGGCATAAACGCGCTGATTGCCAGATGCCGCGAGAGTGTCAGAACCCGGAGCGGACCGGGGTCCCTGCGCGGGCAGCCCGTGTGGGGTGGTGGATGCGACGGGATCAGATACTCAAGTAACCTGTGCGATCCGGTCGCTACCGCTCCCGGTTCTGACACAGTCGATAAAGCCCTTCGCATTTTGCCTTTTCGCGACCTCGTTGATTATGATGTCGTTTCAAGATTGGTCGATTAATTTTCTTTCCCGCGGTACTTGTTTAAATGAGTCAAACTTTAACTGCCGTCGAACAGTCATTCGCACGTCCGTTGACAACGCTCTCGGAAGACGAACAAATGTTTCGCGCCAGCGTGCGCGAGTTCGCTGAAGGCGAAATTCGCAAACGCGTCGAAGAGATGGACGAACAAGCCCATCTTGATCCGGCGCTGCTGAAGCAATGCTTTGCGCTCGGCTTGATGGGAATCGAAACGCCCGAGGAATATGGCGGCGCGGGTGGCTCGTTCTTTCAGGCGATCCTTGCCGTCGAAGAGCTTTCGCGCGTCGATGCTTCCGTTGGCGTCCTGGTCGACGTGCAGAACACGCTCGTCAACAACGCCTTGATACGCTGGGGGAATCCGGAGCAAAAGAAAAAGTATCTGACTCAGCTCGCGGCTGAGAAAGTCGGCGCGTATGCGCTGAGCGAAGCTGGCTCCGGCTCGGATGCTTTCGCGATGCAAACCCGCGCGGTCGACAGCGGCGATCACTTTGTCATAAACGGCCGCAAGCTCTGGATCACGAACGGCAAGGAAGCCGAAATCTTTGTGCTGTTTGCAAACGCTAATCCGGAAGCCGGCTATCGCGGCATTACTGCTTTCATAATCGAGAAAGATTCTGCGGGCTTTACCGTCGGCAAGAAGGAAAACAAGCTGGGCATTCGCGCGTCGTCGACTACCGAGTTGATTCTGGAAGATTGTGTCGTGCCGAAGGAAAACGTGCTCGGTGAAGTCGGCAAAGGCTACAAGACTTCGATTGAAACTCTGAATGAAGGCCGCATAGGCATTGGCGCCCAGATGATTGGGCTGGCGCGTGGCGCGCTGGAATGCTCGCTTCGGTACACGACTGAGCGACAACAGTTCGGCAAAAGCATCAACGAGTTTCAGGGCTTGCAGTTTCAACTGGCCGAAATGGCGACTGAGTTGGAGGCGGCGCGCCTGATGGTTTACAACGCCGCGCGCATGAAAGACGCCGGTCAGAACTTTGTGAAAGAAGCCGCGATGGCGAAACTGTTTTCGTCACGCGCCGCCGAGCGCATCACTTCGAAAGCGATCGAGATGTACGGCGGCTATGGGTATGTCAAAGATTATCCGGTCGAAAAGTTCTGGCGCGATTCCAAGATCGGCGCGATTTACGAAGGCACCTCGAACATGCAGTTGCAGACGATCGCGAAACTGATAATTAGCAAATCGTGAATCGTAAATAGTGAATAGATTTGGCAGCAGCGGCACGACCTTTCTTTCTATTAACGATTTACGATTTACCATTCACTAGCTATGGCAACATCACGAATCGAAGTCTTCGAACAAATGCTCACCGGCGATCCGGCGAACACCATGGTTCTGTTTGGGCTGGCGAAAGAATATGAAAAGGCCGGCGACGATGCGAAATTGATCGAGACTCTGGAAAAGTATCTCGCCGCGGCCGATGATGAAGGTAACGCTTATGGGATGCTCGCGCGCGCGTTCGAGCGAGCAAAGGAATCCGACAAAGCGCGCGACGCCTATCAACGTGGAGTTGAAGTAGCATCGGCCCACGGCCACCCGGGCATGGCTGAAGAGTATCGAACGATTTTGGAAAATGAATATCAAGTCACCGCGAAGCGGTGAAAGAAAGTAGCCAGGGGTAAGCGCGAAGCGCGCCACCCCTGGTACCGTGACCCTTGATAGTCAGCACCCTGAAAGGGTGCCAGAGAACCCTAATGAGCGACACCAAAGTTCTCAGACTCGTAAAAAAATCCGAAGGCGATCAGCCCGAGAGCGCTCTCGCCGCAAAACCGGTCGCGGCGATGCCGGCAGTCACGCCGGTCCGTCTGCCTGAGCCTATGAAACCTCGGCCCAGGAAATCCACGCCTCCGGCCGCGCTCGCAAAGCCGCGCGAACGTCCTCAACTCAGCCCCGCAGAGATGTTGAAGATCTATCGCACGATGTATCTGTCGCGAAAGCTCGACGACAAAGAAATTCAGATGAAGGGCCAGAACCGCATCTTCTTTCAGATTAGCGGCGCTGGCCACGAAGCGATCCTGGTGGCTGCGGGCATGTGCCTGAAACCGGGTTACGACTGGTTCTATCCCTACTACCGCGATCGCGCCTTGTGTTTGCAGCTCGGCATGACGCCGCTCGAACAGCTTTTGCAATCGGTCGGCGCGGAAGCGGATCCTGCATCGCATGGACGCCAGATGCCTTCGCATTGGGGCCATAAGAAACTCAACATCGTTTCGCAGTCGTCGCCGACGGGCACGCAACTGTTGCAGGCCGTCGGCTGCGCCGAGGCGGGTTATCGCGTCAAGTTGATCAAGGAACTGAAGAAGCGTGTCCGGAATTTTCGCAATGATGAAGTCGTTTACGTCTCGCTGGGCGACGGCACTTCGAGCGAAGGCGAGTTTTGGGAAGCGCTGAACACGGCGTGCAACCTGCGGCTGCCGGTCGTGTTTTTGTGCGAAGACAATGGCTATGCGATCAGCGTACCCGTCGAAGTGCAAACCGCCGGCGGCGATATTTCGAAGCTGGTCCGGGGCTTCCCCAATCTTTTCATACAGCGCTGCGACGGCACCGACGCGCTTGAATCGCTCGCCGTGATGCGGCGCGCGGTCGACAACTGCCGCAAGAATCGCGGCCCTTCCTTCGTCCATGCAAAAGTGATTCGGCCCTATTCGCATTCGCTTTCTGACGACGAGAGGCTTTACCGCTGCGCGGAGGAACGCACGGTCGATGCTGAACACGATCCGGTCAAACGATTTAGTTCGCTGCTGACGAGCGAAGGCGTCATCGATGAAAATGGATTGCAGCAACTGAAAGATGAAGTCGATCGCGAGATAAACGAAGCTGCCGATCTGGCGCTCGCCAGTCCACAACCCGCGCCGGAAACGGCGACGAAGTTTGTTTACTCTCCCGACGTCGATCCAACTTCAAAGGCCTTTGACAACGAAGACGGCGCAGAACTAGGCGGCAGTCCGGGTACGATGGTCGATTTGATCAATCGTTGCCTGCACACGGAAATGAAACGCGATCCGCGCGTTCTGGTTTTTGGCGAAGACATCGCCGACTGCTCGCGCGAACAATCGCTCGACAAAGTGAAGGGCAAAGGCGGCGTCTTCAAAGTCACCGCCAACCTGCAGCGTGAGTTTGGCAGCGCCCGGGTTTTCAACTCGCCTCTGGCCGAAGCGAACATCGTCGGTCGGGCGATCGGCATGGCCACGCGCGGCTTGAAGCCGGTGGTCGAGATTCAGTTCTTTGATTACATCTGGCCGGCGATGCACCAGATCCGGAACGAGTTGGCGCTGATGCGCTGGCGCTCAGGCAATGAATTCTCAGCGCCGCTGGTGATGCGCGTGCCCGTGGGCGGCTATTTGAAAGGCGGCGCCGTCTATCACTCGCAATCCGCGGTTTCGATCTTCACCCAGATTCCCGGGCTGCGCGTCGTCTATCCCTCAAACGCGCTCGACGCGAACGGTCTGCTGCGCACGTCGATTCGCTGCGACGATCCGGTGCTGTTCCTCGAACACAAACATCTCTATCGTCAGGCCTACAACAAATCGCTTTACCCGCCCGATGATTTCATGATTCCGTTTGGCAAAGCGAAGGTGGTGCGCGAAGGAACCGACATTTCGATCATCACTTACGGCGCGCTGGTGCAACGCTCGCTCGTCGCCGCTAAGCAAGCAGAGCAGCAAGGCATCAGTGTCGAAGTCATCGATCTGCGCACGATGAGTCCTTACGACTGGAATGCAATCGCCGGGTCGGTGAAGAAAACTTCCCGCGTGATTGTCGCGCACGAAGACCCGCTCTCTTGGGGCTATGGCGCTGAGATCGCCGCGCGCATTTCTGATGAGCTGTTCCAACACCTCGACGCTCCCGTCCGCCGCGTCGCCGCCCTAGATACGTTCGTTGCCTACGCGCCGCAACTCGAAGACGCAATCCTGCCGCAATCGGCGGATGTGTTGAAGGCAATTACTGAAGTTCACGCTTATTAGCCGGCTGAGGATTCCCAATGGCTTATTATCTTGACCTATTCTCCCCGGAGACTTACGAAGCTTTCACAAAGTCGAAGCAGGACATCTCTGGTTTCCGACCTCGCCAAGAGAATGCCGCGAGCAAAGTGCAGATAGGCGACAGGCTAATCTGCTATATGACGAAGCTTTCCCGATGGATCGGTATCCTTGAGGTAACAACTGCATACTTCAGAGACGACACGCCCATCTTCTACGGCGCGAGCGATCCGTTCGTAATCAGAGCAGAAGGTTGATGAGATTGCGAGCAAAGACGCCCATCTTCTACGGCGCGAGCGATCCGTTCGTAATTCGTTTCAAAGTCCGATCAATTGCGTGGTTGCCGAAGGAAAAAGCGATACCTGTACGTGAGGAAAAGTTTGGGACACGCTGTCATTTACGAAGGAATATGACAAGGACGGATCGCACTGGACTGGAAAATTTAGAAATAGCCTTAATCTGATAAACGATACGGATGGTCGTTTTCTCGAGAGTTTGATTCTGTCGCAGGTCAGCAGCGGGCAAGCGTATGAGGTAGACGACCAAGAATACAGCAAATACTTGCGTCACAAAGTTCGACGACCCGGAGGCGAAGTAACGGTCTCAGTTCCTCTAGACACAGAAACTGAAGTTGTTCCTCCACCGCGGGAAGCGCGTGACTCGATAAAGATACAGTCCATGCTCGCGAACATCGGTGCTCAAATGGGACTGAATATCTGGATTCCCAGAAGTGACCGTACTGCCGTCCTTGGCGAGTGGTCGTCCGAGCATCGTCCAATACTGGAGACCTTGCCACTGAACTACGACGAGACGACCATAAAGACAATTGAACAAATCGACGTCTTATGGCTAAGAGGGCGCGCGATCGTTCGGGCCTTCGAAGTTGAGCACACGACATCGATATACTCAGGGAAACTCTGATCAAGTGAAGGCCCCAGCAACATTTCATCAAAGTCCCGTAGGGACGAAATATTTGTAGCACCATGCGCGTGCCTAACCTCAAAGCTCCGTCAGGAGCGACATCATGTTTCTGCCGCCCATAAATGGGCTG
>ORJL010671447.1_pt1 | contig 148264 bp, 89 predicted proteins | sample 1779941 | NCBI WGS metagenome assembly ORJL01 (sample SAMEA104232317, study PRJEB22302) | groundwater metagenome | biome: forest; feature: aquifer; material: groundwater | place: USA | collected 2011-08-07 | depth 5.8 m | reverse complement strand
TTATTCGGTTTTAAAGCGGTCCCAGCAACCTTTAAAAGGCCGGTGGGATTTGGCCGGTGGTTATACGCAACCCGGAGAAAATAGCGCGTATAGCGCTTTTCGTGAAATCAAAGAAGAAATGGGGCTTCGCGCCAAGATACTCTCCCGCATCGCGGTGGGGACGTATGAGGAAGAAGGCCTGCGCGCGCGCCTGTCTTATTACACCTCTTATTTTGCGGCAAAGGTTGTCGGGCAGCCGAAGCCTTCGCCCAAAGAAATCGAAGATATACGCCTTGTGCGAAACCCTCAAGATATTAAAACCCTTACCCGCGAGACGCCGTGGGCGTATCCGCGGTTTGAGCGCCGGCTTGTTCATCATATTCTCGCGAAAGAAACTTTACCCACCGTTTATCAGGAAAATGAATTGGCCGGTTTTGTGGATTTTATAGCCCTGGCGATTTCTGCCGTTCTTGTGCTGGCTTTTTTTGCACTGTTGGCTGTTTTAATCAGGAAGATGATGGAAAGCAACGGGGGGGAATTATTCTTGTTAGAACCCGAAGCCCCGCCAAGGCATCTTTTTCACAACGACACAGGTTCTGTTTTTGAAATCCTTCATTACACATCAGCCCTGGCGCGGGATGAAACCGGCCGATGGCGTCTTGCCGAAAGCCAGTATCTGACCGATGACTTAAGTGAGGCGTTGGATTACGCCCTGCAGGTTCGTACGTATGTCCGCGCCTTGTTGGAAAATCCCAAAAAACGCAATCCCCTGGCATCGACCGTTGCAGAAATGCGCAAGTGGTCGCGCAAAATAAACGGCGATGAAACATTGGTTAAATATTTCTTAAAGAGAACCCTGGAAGTTTACAGCGAAAGAAATATCCAGGACCATTGGCGAAAGATGGAAAGTTTAAACGCATTTGGTTTTGGCTTTTTCATCCACCTTTTTCCGATCATAAGCATTGTGTTTCTATTGGGGCAGGCGGGGGAAGAGAAAGAAAAGGAGCTCCTCGATAAAATATCATCTTATCGGCAGGAAAATAATCATTTGCGCTTATATGGAACGGAATCGCATATTGATCGCGGTTGGTTTAATTTAATTTCAATGTATGGCTTGAAGACCGGAGTGTTAGAAAAGAGTCTTAGATCTCTTCCTCAAGACAAGACGACAAAAGTTCTGCTTGTCGGCGCTGGCCGTGGCAAGGTAATTTTAGATTTGCTTTTCAACTACCCCGATTTGCCGCTTGAAATTCATTCGGTTAATAAAGAATGGGGCCTTCTCTATGATTTTGAACATATCAAAGATTGTGTTCGCTCGCGCACGGGTTCGGCCTCACGCATGACCCTCAGTGAGCGGGACCTTAATGAGATGAGCCAGTATTTATTTTTCAGCCTTCATCAACATCATCACATCTTTGACCTTGCCCAGCGCACCGCCTTTGACGAACTAGATCACGATTTTGACATGGTGATTGTCGCAACCGACACCATGTACTATATCCGTGATCAATTGAAACTTAATAAACGCCTGTATGGATTATTAAAACATGACGGAAAACTTTTTACGGAAATTCAGGGCATTGGACTTCTCTTTGATGAGATCCTCATGGGTTCTCATGTCCGCTTTGCTGTTATTGAGGAAATAAAAGAGAACTTAAAACCAGAAAATGTCTTAGTCCTCGGAAGTGTAAGTGAGGAAACAGGCACTCCTTTGATGGTCACACGTAACGGTCATCCGTGGGAACTCCCATTTCATTTTGTACGTAATGACTGGACGATGGATATTTACCACTACGACGGCAAGAAACCTGAAGCCTTTTTTGCTTTTGCTGTGCCATTTGCGTTTCTGATTGGATTGTTGGGGATGGCGGGGGGAGCAGGCGAAGGACTTGATGCTGTCGCCGTTGTTGGTTTGGGCCGTTGGGCAACAAGAGTCATCATCCCCAATCTCTTGGAACAATTCCCCGCCAAGGTTATTTATTTAATCATCCCTCGTTCAAATATTGGCGCGTGGCAAGAGGTTGAAGGGCAATTCCTTACACACCCTAATGTCAAAATGTTGGGAGCGTTTGAGGAAGTTTACCACCATCCCGAGATTTCATCCGTACTCATTACGACACGCGATCCGATTTCCCATTATGAGTTGGCCAAAAAGGCCCTCTTGGCCGGCAAGCACGTTTTCGTCGAGAAACCCATTAGCGGAAAAGAGGCCGAGGAGCTTGTGGCTCTATCAAATTCAAAGAATCGCGTTTTAGCTATTGGCACCCAGTTTCTCTATAGTGACGACGTTTGGTTCTGGGGAGCGACGTATGGGCATCTTTCAGAAATCGGACAGTTTGGCAAGATTACCGCCGTAAATCTATATATCTTAAATAGGACAGGTATCATTGATGACCGCATGACCGTCTTTGATGACTTGGGCGTACATCTTTTAAGTGTTTTGCAGGCAGTTTTTGGTGTAAATCGCCTGAGTCAAGCCGGCCTTCTTAACGTAAGATCAAGACCGGAGGAAAAACAAAATACCGTTAATGTGCATTTCTCTTTAGAGATACCGTATCCCATTTCCGTACGCTTGATGGTCACAAATCGTTATCCCGAAGCCGAAAATTATCGCAGAGTGACTTTGTTCGACGAAGGCGGTTCGAGGATCGACCTTGATTTGGTAACGGGACGATTGCATATGGTGATAAACGAAGTAAAGTCCAGCAAAGATCCAATTGTCAGGGGAAAAAAGAATCCTGTGGGACGTGAGCTCGAAGAATTCTTTGTGGCTATAGAAAAAGGTACCAGTGAATCGCTCCTAAATACTATGGAAAAAACTCTCTGGATTTGGCAGTTTGCCAACGAAGTCAATCGACAGTTAAGAGGTAAAGAAACGGTGTTTGATAGAGAAGCGACGTCTGACGGGAAAACGGTGCTTGATGGAGAAACTCTTCGAGCCGTTTGCCCCGAAGGCCTGTTCCTTTCCGGGATTTTGTTGGTTTTGGGGCAGGTGGGGGAGGAAAACGAAATGTTAGTGGGCCAGCAAATCCAAAGTTTTCGACTTAAGACTGGTGTCAAAGATGGCGCCACACTTCGTACGCGTTTACCCAAAGAAAAAGTGAAAGAATTAAGAACCGCAAGTGTTGTTTATGAGGAAAATAATAAACTTGTAAGTAGCATGATGTGGATAGACCCGAGGGACCCATGGGTACTTGACTCTCCGCTTTCTCGAGTTAATAAAAGTTTTGGTATTGATATGGTTGGACACGTTGTCAATCTTGCCAGGCAAGATAAAAAACGCCATGTCACCATTGTGGAATGGGGAGTAGGTACAGGAAAAACATTAGATGAACTTGGTTTAGAACTGCGCCGTCTAAACGTTTATAACGTAAAATTATTCGGTTTTGCTAGTACATTTTTTAAAGATTGGAAAAAGGCTTACCGCGATACGGTTTTTATCCTTGATGTAGCAGAGTATTTCTGTCGATATTTCTCAGAAGGGGAAATCGATGTTATTTATAGCCTTGATGGATTAATGCACTTAAATGAAAATGCTTATTACAGCCATTTAAAAGAATTGCATCCACGTCTTCATCCGAAAGGGGTCATCTTAGATGATTGCTTAAGACTTAAAGTATTCAATAAAGAAGCTCTCCCAGAATTTGATGCCGAAATGGGCCCTTGTGGCCGCGCGGTAAAGTTGACACCGGCAGTGACGACGGCAGTGCCGATGTATTCTCTGCTTGGTATTCTTCCATTTTCTTTTCTCGGGCAGGTGAAGATGATGTTGGCGCTGGACGCCGCAACGTTTGGGGCTGTGGGCTTAGGCGCGCTTGCGGTTTTACTATTTTGGATTTATCAAAAACGGGGAGATGCCTTTGAGATTGCGACAGAAAGTGTGTTTGTTTCTTCCTTCCCTGCGATTTTCAAAAATTCCGCAATTTGTCAGAAAATTTCAAAAACTTTAACACATTACGTTACTGGTAGTTACAATAAGATTATAGCCACACTGATAGGACCGCTGTACCGGGGTAGCACCAAGAGCTTTCCAACCTTTCCGTGGCTGGTGGTGGAAAGTTTACTCGGTACAGCGGTTTTTGATTTATTATTTCAAAATAAGAAACAAAAACAGCAAGGGGCAGACCCCGTATTCAATTTTGCATTGGAATCGGGGGCTGCCCCTGTTTTTACTCCTGCCGTAAATCCTCGGATAGGTCAATCCTTAAACGCTTTTGTGCTCTTTGGGTTGCCGGTCTTTCCCCTCGCTTTGTTCGGGGCATTGCCTCTCGCTGCGCTCGGGATGTTGCCCCTCACGTTGTTCGGGATGGTGAAAGTTGGCGAGCGGCAGAAAGTCATTGCGCGAAATCTCACTTCTTTTTCTGGCAGGATCGTTGGGTTAATCGTCAGCGGATTATTGAGCATGTTTGGATCCCGCGTTTTTGGCCAGGAGGCGCGATTGCAAAATTCCGCAGATAGTTTAACTGCTGAGCAAGAACAAACTATAGAGATTGTTCCGGAATGGATTAACCAATACAACTTGGGTTTGGATTTCTATTATTTGAAGAATTATCAGAGAGCCAAAGAGGTGTTGGAAAATATTCGCACTGTGGATGAATTTCTTCAAGCCAGCGCCGAGAAAAAAGTGGAAGTTTACCGCGCCTTGGGAGTAGCTTACCTGGCTATGGGCCGCTATGAGGAAGCCCTGAAATATTATCACGAGGCGCTTTATTACGGATCCAAGAACGCGCAACTGCATATGGACTGTGCCAATGCCCACGCCCTTTCTCAAGGGAGTGCTTGGTATGACGAGGCTGAAGATCATTTCAAGGACGCCATAGAATTAGGCGCTGAGAAAGGCGTGCGGGAGGCCAAGGCCAAACTTGCCGAGGTCGACATTATCTTTTCGTTTATGCTGGCCGTTGGCTTGGGCGCATTGTCTCATATTATTTTCGGCCAGCATGAAGTGGGAGCGATGATATTTGCGGGGGCTTCCATCGGATTCTCGACGCTGGGTGACTGCGGTTTGCCGTTTCTTGGGAAGAAGAAGGGCAAATATTCTGCCGCGGCAATTATGATAGGGGAGGATGTTTTTGGTCAGGTTGGCACGCGCGTCTCGCCGAGATTTATTAGCGATATGCATAATGTTTTGGAAGGCATGAGTTCTCCATATGGTTTTGAATTGATTTCTCGAGATAGAAAGGCCGTAGAGGCCGTTAAGGCATACTTAAATGAACTGATGCCGAAAGCGTCCTTACCGGCGATTGGGAGAACGGGTAGAAAAGTTACGCATGCCTCTTCTGTATCCGCCCTTATCCTGCCGGTTTTTGGGATGATATTAGGCTATAAAGAGCAAAATGGCGAATTGGATAAAGCGTACGAAACGGCAAAGGAGTGGCAGCTGCGTGGCAATCATCAATTCTTCTTGTTTTCCGGAGTCTGGGAATCGCTGGATTATCCAGAAGGCCACCGTCTTTATATTCTCCGATCCGTAGTCGAAACAGGTGAGCACTATGCACAGACATTGACCTTGATGAGGGACAATCTCCTGCCTCTTGTGCAATACAATCCAGAGAAATGGGTGTTTGTTACTTATGACTTTCTCTGGGAAGAAAGGCGTCAGGAAGCCATGGCATATCGGTATGGAGGAAGCTCAGAAATTTATTATCTTCACCGCATCGCCAACATTTTTAATGTCCCTATCCAGGAAATGATTGTTTTGCCGTATCAGCGCGAGGCTGTCGAAACAGCTCTCTCTCAAGCCGGTGCCCGTCATTTAGAGAGAGAGCAAATCCTTGAGGAATTGATCTTAAATATTTATCCGCCGATCATCCTTAATGTTTTTCTTCGTTTAAAACTTGGTTCGTATGACATGAAGTTATTTTCTGCCTTTGCCGATTACTGGGGCATCTCCAGGCAGGAATTAATGGAAATCTTCAAAAATCTTCAGGATAAATATACCCAAGAAGGTGAGCCCTATTTTAAAAAACTTGCTTTGGTTAGGAAAGAAATTATTGCCATTGCCAATAATTTAACAAAAGAACGAATTCCGGGCTTTCTTAAGAGTTTTTCTGATCGTCCCAATATTTTTGTTTTGACCGACCAATGGCATTCATCGCCGTTTGAAGAGCAGGGGGAGTCTTTATCCGCCCTTGTGTTCCTGCCGGTTTTGTCCCTCACTGCACTCGGGATGTTACCCCTCACGTTATTCGGGGTGGCGAGCGTCAGTGAGTCACAGAAAGAGCACTCCGCCTCCCCGTCTGTCATAAAACTTGGCGGGACTTCGCCGGATAATTCTTCTGAATCTTCGCTCGGTGCGTATTTGCTTTTCGGTGATTTTGCCTGCGCCTCGCCTTCAATTTTTGCTGCTTTGGTCCAGGCGGGCGTGGTGATACCGTTTGTATTGGGAGAAGTTGCTATCGAGCCATTTGTATTAGGAAAGATTAAGATTAATCCGCAGGAACAACCAGAACCAAGCCTCAAAGAAAAATATTTAAACGAAAAGAATCCCCAAGCAAAACTTGGGAGAATGATTATATGGCTTTATGGAGAGCCGCACTTGTTTAAGAATTGGCTTGCCTTGGATGCCAAGGGAGGCGCTCTTGGCCTTGCCGTGGACACGATTGAAGATTTATTGGTGGATATTGAGGGGATCCAACAGCTCAATCCCATTTTGGGTCAAAGGCTTCTTGAGTTGCGCCCTGTTTTAGACGGCATCTATGAAATCAACCAATGGCAGCGGAAAGATTTTCAGAGCCATCTCAAATTCGATCATCCCGCAATGTTTGCTTTGCAGGGGTTTGTCAGGAATTTGCCGAGATTTTTGCGTACCGATAATAAGGAGATTTTCAATCGGTTTGTCACGGAAGAAGAATCCATGCGGGTTATCTTTCGAATCCAAAGGGCCTTTGAGCACGTGCCGCGGCATTTATTTATGCCGAGGTTTTTCCAAAACAGGGCTTACGAAAATAGCGCCATGCCGATTGGCCTCGGCCAAACGATTTCTCAACCGGTTTTAGTGGCGTTGATTTTAGCCATTCTCAATGTCAAGGAACAGGAAAAGGTCCTTGAGGTGGGCGCAGGAAGCGGATGGATGGCGGCTTTGCTTGGGGAATTGGCCCAAGAAGTTTATGCGGTTGAAATAATCTCTAATTTGGTTTTGCGTGCACAGCGTGCGATTGACGCATTGGGAGCTGAAAATGTTCATATCGAGCGCGCGCATCGCGTCGGTTATCGGCAAAAGGCACCGTATGATGTGATTATTGTTTCCGCCGGCATGAACGATGCCTCTGCACTACAGACGCTCGCGGACCAATTAAAGAAAGGCGGGCGGATGATCGCGCCAGTTTACGATGTTAACACCTCGGAATTATTGAAACGGCCAACCTATACCTTAATGTTATTCAGGAAAAGTGCGGACGGCCAGCTGGATAGCGGAACAAAAATTGACGACACGCATTTCGTGCCGTTTGTGAGCGGTGAAAAGAAAAAATCTGTCGAAGCCGTAAGCGCGTTTGTGTTTTTGCCTGTCTTTGGCATACTTGCGCTCGATGTCCCCAAAAACGAAATTTTTTCGATTGTATGGGTTGGGAGAGAAAGCCTTGATCAAAAAACCGTGCCCGTCATAGCCGCTGATTTGCAGCGCGAGGTGGAGGTTGTTCTACGGCAGGAAGGAGATTCCTTTTTTGAACAGACTTTAAGCCATGTTGCGGGAAAAAACATTGACCGGCAGAATATTGAGAGCGTCCAGGTAAAAGGATTTCAGCGTGGGGATATCAATCATGTGCTGCGCGTCGCTGTATTTTTAAAAGGAGAAAAAGATTCCATCATTTTTGGAATCATTACAGCAAGATATTTCGAGCGTAATGCACCGACGGAGAAAGATTTTAGATTCTTAAGCGAATTGAGGACAAGATTCCCGCAGTTTGCGCATCTTCTGCAAGAGCCTGTGGTTTTATATCAAGGCGGCGCGGGATATTCTTTTTATAGTGTCACTTGGCATGATGATATCTTTGAACTCGCCACGGATGAGAATTCCGTTATGTCGGCCTTCCTTTTGCCTGTGGAATTACAAATCAATGACGACCGTGCCTATCAAAATGGCCATTCGATTTATGGCTTGGGTGTATCGGACAAAGAAGGGTTTTTAACGAGAGCCAAGCAGGCAGAGATTACCCGTTTCACCGCCAAACTTCTTACCGTTCTTTACGATGATGAAGAGACAAAACGGGCAATTAATCCCCGGTCTGTTCAAATGGCGGCCGGGGATATCAACCATCATAAAACATTCGAACCGGGAAAAATAAAACTTATCACGATTCACTCTCTTTTTCCTATGAATCCAAAGGAGTTTTTAGACCGGATGTCGAGCTATGAGCCGACTCCTGAGAATGCGAAACGTTTTGGCCCGTTCTTGTGGGAAGATTATGCAGAAGCCAGGGCGCGGGGAATTGTCGATGGGCTGGTGGAAAAATATGGCATGGACAGAGGCCTTGAAATAGCCCGCGCGTGGGAGGCTCTTCCTTCGGCTTTTAGCGAAGAATTAACCAAAGTTTTGTCTCTTCCCCGGGGAGAGGAATGGGAAGTGATTGCAAAAAATAAAGACCTTCGCACAAACGGATTTATTTATACCGCACAGCGTATTCCGGGGCAATCCAAATTAACCAGCAATACCGAGCTCTCGCTTTTAGAAAAGTTTATTCAAGTCTATCCCCATTTTTCATCTCTCTTGGGAATGAAAATAACTGTCGACGGTTCTATCCGTTATCCGGATGTTATAAGCCTTAACGCGCGCCTTGAAAAGCTTACAGGAACTCCACACGAGATTTATGTCCGTTTCTGGATCTATTCAGAGGGAGCGGTATTTTATGAAGACTATGCCCGGCATTGGATAAATGCCGAAGCGGTTATGTCGGAAGAAGGCTGGCTGCATTTTCATGACCGCAACTTTCATATGGTCGGATTTTTGCTGTTGCCCAAGAAAGTGGTAGAGATTATTCAAGAAAAAATGCGGTTACTGCATATGTTATCAGAAGACGAAGTTGTCCTTCGGCATGCAAGCGTCAAGGATCTGATTGAAGAAGAAATCCAGCAGTTCGCTTCTGCTCTCGATGAGATTAGTGGTGAAATTAGCACGAGCATTGTGAATAAAGAATTCATGAAAAACATTAGCAGTTCTTTAAAGAAACTTGCTGAAGAAAATGCGCGCGATTTGGGAAGAAACTTGTTTGGGGCGATTCGTTTGGGTGAAGATCATGTCGGATTGCCGGTATCTTATAATCTCACTCCTGCTGAATTGCGGCACCTGCGTCGTCTTGTCAAAAAGGCTTCCCGTCGTCATGTGTCTTTCTATGAATGGTACGGCTTCACAGAAGAAATAGCTAAGAAATTTTCTAAAGGCTCTTCTTTGTCTGCTTTCGTGTTTTTGCCGTTAATACTTTTTGGCGCGATTGAGGTTATCGAGGAGCGCTTGCCGCAGGCCTCAAAACCCATTGTGGCCGTCTTTGATGTCCACGGGACACTGCTTATGTCGACATGGCGGGAGGAATACCGGCAGATTTATGTTGCCTTAACCGGCCAACAACCATTGCAAGAATGGGTTGAGCGCTATATCGTCCAGAAATCCAGCGAAAATATCATCAAAGCCTTTCAGCAAGTTTCAAAGAAAACCAAGAGGGAGATTGAAGAGACCATTGTGCGTATCCGCCGGCAAAGCCATCGCAGTGAAATACCGCCGGTCATGCCGGGGGCTTTGGAGTTTATCAAAGAACTGACGTTGCGCGGCGTCCCTATTGTCATCATCAGCGAGTCTGACGGCGAGACAATTCTTAAACAGTTGAGAGCCAGAGGATTTTTAGAGTTTATTCCCAAAGAAAACATCATCGGCCGCGATTCAAAATACCGAAGGCGCTACAATCGCGCGAAAGTGATTAACGAAATCCAGAGTTCTTATCCCGATCATACCTTGGTTTATTTTGACGATTGGACTCAAGCGACAAAGGCGGTGCGGGATTTAGGGGGAATCAATTTTTCCTTACCGCATGGCGAGGGAAGGGTTTTTGAGATTAACCGTGGGCAGCTGGTCATGGCGGGCGCCCATTACATTTTGCGCGGATGGAAGGATTGGAAAAAAATTATAAAACTTTTGGTTATTCATCCCGAAGTCCAAAGCCAAGATACAAAGCTTGTTGCCGCGACTCTTGTCCCTCTTTCCGCCATCACGTTTCTGTTTATACCGCTGGCTTCATTGGGTATGATCTCGCAAGATATCGGACCTGTGCAGTATGAACGCTGGCAGGAAGATCAAATACCGTCAACTACGCGAAGGAGATCTCAGAAACAAAAACATATGAAAATTATTCGCACGATTCAACTCATGGCGGAACGAGCTACGCTTGACCAACTTCTTCTCAAACCTTCGTCCATCATTCCTGTTAATATCTTTGGAACGCTAAGCGAGTATCCTGCCTTGCGAATATATGTTCACATGGACAAAGAAGCTATTCATCAATATCCCAAAATTGCGCAGAAACTCAGAGGGCCCAGTCATGCGCATGATTCCTCTTGCCCCTCCATTGGGTGGTTTAGCCTCGTTGTTACAACGAATCGAGATAGGGAACCACTCCTTCTTATGGCCTGCGTGCAAACACAGAAAGAATATTGGAAACTGGCCTCCGGCGAGAAAGAGAAAATCAAAGCATGGCACAAGACAATCATGCGATTTGTTGAAAGTATTCAAAACAAGCTCTCCGTGAAAGAGCTTTTAAAGGTGAGTGATCTTCAGCTTTTGACGCTTGCGGGGATTCAAAAGACTATTAAAAATAAGAAAGACCCGCACCCTCATCTTCCCAGTGTGATTCATGAATTCTACGGCCAGCCTTCAAGTGAATACGAAGGAAAAGAAATGGAAATTCTCCTTTGGGAAAACAGCTTCACCGTAAAAGGTCATTTCTGGGTTCGGCAGAGCCATGTCTCAACGGGAGAGGTGCCATTATCCAACCGGGTTGTTCTCTTGACTATTGCGTTTCCATTCTTTGTATTGCCGGTTTCCCTCACGTTGTTCGGGACATGGGGGATGATGGGATTCGGGATGTTGGCATCGGTCAGCGCATCAGGAAAAGAGCATTCCGCGTCACCATTGGTTCAGCAAAAGTCGATAGAAGATCAGTTTAAGCGCCGCATGATTGGCTTGTTGTTTGAGAAGATTAATCCCGGCGCTACCCTTACCATGACCCATGTTGGCGATGATCAATCTGTATACGAAAAGGTCATTAATGGCGTTGATGCGCTTTATGATAGCGAGAGCATTAAGAGAAAATTTGTTCTTTATTCCAACCAGGCAGGAACTCCTTATCCGCGGTCGGGAGAAGATGCCCCCGGCACATCAAAACTCGACAATAAGAATATTATTAAAGAAGGCCTCTGGGCGTATCATGCCCAAGCCGGGATGTTAAGTGAAGAAGCAAAGAGTGAGATATCAAAAGGAGGAGATATTTTTGTAGCCACAGGCACTTATTTTAGCGCATGCCTTAAGGCCACATTAGAAGACATCATATCGCTTATGTTTAAAGAAGCAAGGCGCGCAATAATATTTGTTCCCTTAGAGGCTACGGATAATCGTAATTTCGTCAGCGAGGAACGTAATGATTATGTTGGCAACCTGCAGTCACACCATCAAATTTATGATTTCGTGAATAATGAAGTTATTGGTCATTTTGATTCCCGAAATAGTCCGCGCTCTATTCTGGTCTTTACAAAAACATCAGAGGAGGTAATAAAATGGCTTGAGGTTATAAATGAATTTAATAATTTTATTAATCCTAGCTCCTCGTCCGCCATAACGCGTGCTGAGGATTCGCCCACCGTGCCGTTAGGTGGGCTTACCTCGCCGTTATTGATAGGGACAGTCCCTAATTTACGAAATATTCGAGGTGGGACTGTCCCTGATTCTGATTCTTCCCTCTCCGCCATCGCGTTTCCGCTTCTTATTCTTTTGCCAATTTTCGGGATGGTGAACAACAATGAATCCTGGAAAATTGCCTACTCCAAGGCCTTTATGCAGGATTTTGAAGAGTTAAGCGCCATAGAACAACAACTGGCCGCAGAAAAAATCCTTTACATTTATTCCTCATGGACGAGTGAAAAGAAAACAAAATGGGCGCTGTCCAGTCTTTCCATAGGAAACACTGAAGGCGGTCATATCCACTTCACCAAGGCAGATGCTATTTTTTATATTACTAATGCATCCAACCATGTTATTTACTTGGCGGCCATTGATTCTCATAGCCGCACCAATGGGCTTATTTACGGGGGCATAGCTTCAGCCAAAACATTCCTTAATAAATTCAGGGGACTTCAGGTTGAATCATCTTTGATTGCAAGTGATGGTCTTGAAAGTATAGAGGATATTATTGTTAAGAACGGTTTACCGCTGAAAGAAGCCTTGGAAAGGCTTATGCAAGGAAAGATTGATCCCGGACTTGTCCAAAACGATATCGAAGAAGAGCCTGATTTTTTGAGTGAACGCAAAGAAAACTTAATGATTAGGGCTCGAGAAATGGCGGAGCGCGAGGCCGAAGAATTTGTCCAAACCTTTTGGGATGAATACAAAAGTGAAGAACAGGCCAGTGAAGAATGGCTCATGAAAATGAAAGAGTGGGTGAGGGATTACACCTTAAAAGAGCTTAAAGAACGCATGGAAGAATTTTCATCGCAGGAAAAATTTCCCGGAGAGCTGGATGCGCTGCTTCGCGGCGAGATTGAGAAAGTCGCGATTAAAGCTTACGAGAAGAAAATTGTAGAAGAAGAAAAGAAAAAAGACCCTTATTCGCCCGGGAGGACGTGTTTTTCTTTGGGAATTGCAATAACAACCGCTCTCAAATCTCAAGAAGAGTGGCTTTTAAAAACGGAGAAAAATATTTTGTCCTCAATTCTTGAAGCTTTGGCGTGGAAAACGCTTACGGAATCTGAGGCGCGGGATATCCGGCTTAAAGTTAAAGTGTGGCGGGCCCAAGGCGGGAGTTTAGATAGATTTTATCAATCCGTAGGCGGCTATAGTTTTGCCAAAAAGGAATTGGAGAGTATCCATCGAAGCGTTGTGCAAAAAACAGAAAAGATCGACGTGTACAAAAAGCATACTGCTGGTCAATTGTGTCAGACAATTCTTAATTTGAGAAAAGACCTTGAACAGCACGGCAAAGTTACTTCCGCCTTTCAGAACATCATTGCCCCGCGCATAGATAAAAACGAAAAGTCAGCCAAAGGGTTTGTCGCGTTGGAGAGCTACGAAGAGTTTCAAGTCCAACAGATAGACATTAAATCCGATCTGGAACAAATCGGTATTTTTATTGGCCTTGCCAAAGAATTGAGTCTGCTGGCCCTGGATTGGGCACATTGTAATTTAGGAGATCCACAAGATGATCCGACGTTTTCCGAGTTTATTCGTGCCGTTGCCCTCATAAAAGAAACGGAAAACTTTAAGGCCTCTGTAGAGCAAGCCGGAAAATGTTGTGAAGCGCTTAAAGCCAAAATCGAACAGGCAAAAATCGATTTTAATAAAATAAAGAAAGAGCATATCGTGCGGGGCCTAGAGTTTTCTTTGGTAAAGATCGCCGGAGTTAATGAGTTTCTTGCAAGGCGCCTTGCGTTGATCAGTAAAGAACGGCTGGATTCATTGGATCAAATGATTTCCTGGTATCAACATGAAATCCTCCCCGCGCTGGAAAAAGAATTAATTGCCTTCCAACTTGAGAGCAATCAGGATCTTATTCAAAAAAGTAAGAAACCTGAAAGGTCCATAGAAAAGCTGACACAGCCCATGCGAGAACAGGTCGAAAGATATCGCAAGAGAGTAGAGCCTTTGAGGGGCATGGTTAAATCGGATAATCAAATTCTTTTAAACGGCCTTGAAGAGGAGTTTCGGCGCATCACCAGCAGGGTGCAGAGTTTAAAGCTTTCCCTGGAGGAGCAATCTTATGCGACAAAGGGTTTCTCTGCCCAAATACGCATGCTCTCAACCGAAGTGGATAATCTTTTAAAGGTGTACATGAATGTGGTCAGAAAATTGGTCTATGCCGCTTATCGCACCCGCGATGAAGTAGATAATCAGATTCGAATCATCTTTGAAGAATTTGCGAGCCTTAAATTGGGTGAACGCGCCAAGGTTTTAGATATTGCCTCGCGGAATATCGGTGACAATCTTGACTCTAAAGACAGATTTCAGGTCCTCCAAAACAGGCGGCAAGAAAGAGAAGAGGCCTTAAAAGAGGCCTTGGGAGAAAAGTTATATCTGATTTATGAACAGGCAGATTTCTGGAGCCACGATGTGGAAGAAGAAATCCGATTACGGGACGACCTGGTTGCCCACGAAATATTCCTATCGAGCGAAAATGAGGTTAATTTCCTGCAGAAATTTACGTTTGAGGTGTTAACTTTTTGGATTGAATACACCGTCAAGATCAATCGAGGGGGGTTTATTACTTTCGATCGGCTGAACGAAACGTTTGTAAAATCATTTACAGATTTTAAGGAAGAACTCGAGAATGATGACGAAATCGGAATTTTTACTTTGCCGGATCAATTTGACAAGGTTACGGAGCATATGAGCAATGCCTTTGCCGATCTTGGGAATTTTACTTTGGGGTGCGTGGTCCCCATGGGAATTCTTGAAGGATTGTTGATGTTGGGGGCAATGGGAGTGGTAACGATAGATAGGGCTTATCCGGGAACGGCTAAAGTTGAAGGCGAATCCTTGCCGCGCGCGGAAATTCACATGACGCTGGATGGGAAAAATATTGTTGGCTGGAACATTCGCCTTGCCGACGAAGACGCTGCCCGATTAGGAGAGATTGAAGGTTCGCTTAATCTTTTGAAATCCCAAATCGAGGCCTGGTTGGCGACGCTTAAAAATGCTCCGCCTTTTAAAGAGTACACGCTCGTCGTTCTGCCGCAAACACCTTCCTCTTTTGCCATCACTAAAAATAAAGATCTAACACTTCTTGGCGAAGTTTATCAAGAAAAAATCCATTTTGCCTATGCCGCGCTCACCCAAAAACCATCCGTTCTTCGCGATGTTATCCGCCATGAATTTAAAGAAGAATTTTTCGCCAAGAAAGGGCATCTTGTCAAAGAGGCTGAGAAAGAATCCCGCAGGGAGAGCTTGGATTATTTAAGTAATCACCCGGGTGAGCTCAAAGAAATTCTAAATGAAAGGGGCGTTAACTTTGATGAAGCGTATCGTCAAAGCTTAAACGAATTATCCGGAAACCTTGAGCGCGCTGAAAAGTTAAAGGCCTCAATCCAGGGGCAAGAGAATCTCACAAAATTAGAAGCAGTTTATTTTCAAATTGCGGAAATTTATTTTGACGCGGCGAATAATCAGCAGGCCAAAGAGTATTGCCGCAAGGCTCTTGACATCAACCCTGCTCATTTAGATGCCAACCATCTGATGGGAAACATATTTCGGGCAAACGAGAATTCCGATGAGGCCATTGCGTATTTAGAAAAGGCTTATGGGCTTATTGAAGGCCGGGAAATAACTAATAACAATTTTCTTAAGATTAATCACCTTAAGGAATGCCTAGCCCTGGCTTATTTGCAGAAGGCTGAAAATATTTGGTCAGGGGAGCGTGAAGGCGAATGGAAAGACATTTTTCAAAAAGGAATGGAGTTATTGCGTACCGCTTATGAGAGTTTAAAGTCTTATAAAGAAGACAGGCAACTGCTTATCATCAATGATATTGCCTGGGGATATTACAGGATTAAAGAATGGCTGGAGACGCAAAAATGGATTGAAATAGGAAATGCTTTCATCCAGAAGCGCCAAGGAAGGGCAGCTTATGGTAAAGAACAACACCGTGAACAAAAACTTCATACCCTATATAGCCTGGGGCGTTTCGCGGAGGTTCGCAGGCTTATTGAAGGCCAGCAGGACTTTGATAGCAAATATTTTCTACAGTTGGTGCAGGCTCAAATGTTCCTGCGCGAAAGAGATGGTATCACCAAGGACGATGTTCATCTGCTCGAAGAAAAGCTAAGATTGGCCCTTGCGGCCTCTCAAAAAGCTGTTGTGATGGGCATTGGCGAAGTTCATACGCAGCCGAAGATCTTAGAAAGCCTGGTTTGTGCTTTAATATCGGCGGCGCAAGCGCAGCAAGCAACAGCAGAAAAAAGCTTTGAAGACGTTACTGTAAAGATCCGCGAGTCTGAATCCTTTTTAAGTTACAAAGATTACAACTTATATCCGCTTGCCTTCAACATTTTTGCCGGAATTTATAGCCAAAATCAAGAAACTCAAAGCCTGTCTTTGGAATACCTCAATCGTGCGATTTTGGCCGCAGTGCATGAAGATGAAACGTCCATCAATGTTTTAAGCGATATTCCTACGCTTCTTGATTTTCTTGCGGAAAAAAAGGAAAGAGTTTTTGATAAATATAATTTGGCCGAAAGCCTTGTGATGGTGGCTAAGGTGCATGCCGAGAGTTTAGTCCCGGGCGAAAATTTCTCTACGAAAAACGAAGAAATTTTCGCCCTTCTCGAGGGAATCCTCGAACTTTCAACATCCGATGAACAAAAGATGTTGAAGCGCACGGCCTATCAAATTTACGCGCGGCTTTATGAGAAAAAAGCCGCATTGGAAAATAATCTTCCCGAAAAGATAAAAATCCTCAGGGAAGAAGCGATCTTTCTTAAGCTCGCGCTTGCGATAGTTCCCAGCGATTCCGTTAGCCAGCAAAAACTTGAAGCAACCAATAAAATAATTCAGGAATTTGACAATCGGCCGGTTGATATGGCTGGGGGGATTGGGGAAATCGCGCCAAGAATTACTGCTTTTGAATCAAATCAGAAAAACGGCGGAGCAGAGATTCTCGAGGAAATCGCCGAATTATTGAAAACGCTGGCCAATGTCCAATTCAACCAAATTGCGCAAGCGACGGAATATTTGAATCAATTCTCCATTGACAAGAAAGCCATCCAGCAGGCCAAAAAACATGTTTTTCAGAAATTGCAAGAACGACTCAATACTCAAAAGAAGCAAACAACCGGATTTAAAGAATGGGCGGCAAAAGAATTCGAGCCGCTTAAAACATTTGCCGCGCCTGTTAACCTTGATGATTTTCTCGTTTTTGATGAGAACGGATTATTTGACCAGCAGAAAAGCAAAGAAAAACTTTCAACGGCCATTGAAATGGAAAAACAAAAACACAGTCAAGAGCTGGCCATCGGGGAATTTAAAAAGTGGGCGGCCAGCCAGTTTGAGCTTCAACTTTCCGAGAAACCGGCCGTCGCGTTTGATTTCGGTGATTGTGTTGTTTATGACACTGGCGCGTCGTTTAATGAACAGGCCAGCCGAGAGAAATTCTTTGGAATCCTTACGGAAAAACAAAAAGAGTATGCTCGGCAACATGCCATTGCGGAATTCGGGAAATTGGTTCGCGCAAGCATGTCGGAAGCTGTTTCGACTTTTGGAGAAAAACTCGACGCTGCCATCACGCAAAGCTTGGTTGTCGCGGAAGGTGTCTTTAATTTGGAAGCAAGCAATCTCAAACTTTTGCGCGCAACCGATATAAAGAAAAAAGAAAACGAAAAACTCGCGCAAGTCAAGAAATTCAAGGAATGGGTTTCAGGCTCCCTTAAGCTGGCGGTGGAAATTTGGCCGGATCATGAGCTGGAGCGCAAAATCATAAACACCCAGGTTGCTAATCCGGACAAAACCCTTAATGAAGAAAAAAGCAGGACGATGATTTATAGCTGGTTAGCCGAAGAGATCAGAAAGAGATTCTATAAACAAATTAGCCAGGACAAAATGATTGAAATTTTAAAGGGTACTTCGGGTTTCAGCCTTGCACAATTTTTCCAAGCTTTAGGTTTAAAGCCGGAATATAACGATATTATTCTTGCCGAATGGAAACGGGCTTCTTCGGTATTAAATGGTGAACGTGTCAATAAATTCATCCCTCAGTTGATTGAGAAGGCGAGGGTTTTATTTGAAGCCAATATCCTAGGAGATATCAGCAAAGAAACCCTTTTAAAACTTCTTGCTATTTTCAACGGCAAACAAGACGCCTTGTCCGCTTATGTGTCTGGGCATTTTAAAGAGAGCACAAATTTTGATCACGATATAACTTACGTTTATTACAAACTAACGGAAAATCAATTTTATGTTGTAACCGAGAGTGATGAGATTATGGAGTTTAATGACAAGGCGCTTTTCCCTCGATGGTTTTACGACGTAACGGAGCAGCACCTTAAAGATTTTGTGAACCTGGACAATCATTTTATCGACATTACAAGGTTTGTTTTTATCTCCAGCCGAACCCAAAAGCATGACTCAACTGTGCGGGCCATGATCCTGCCCGTTTTTTCACTTTTGCCGTTAGACATGATCGTGACCTTGTTGTCGCAAGGCGTATTTCTTGCGGGGCTGATGCCGGCGCTGGGGATGGTGGCAACCGAAAATAAGCGCCGTTTTAAAGAAACGCCTTACACGGATGAGGCGTTGAGTAAATATATTTTCAAAACAGTTAGTGAAATTAATCTGCAGCTGTTGGCGCTGACGACGAAAAGGACGAGCGCCGCGCTGAAAGATGACAAAGAAAAAATTGAAATAACAAATGAAGGCGCGGCGCTCATTTTGCAGATAGAAACAGTTATCCGCGAGGCTAAAAATCCGCGCTATTCAATTCAAAACATCACCGGCGGGAAAAACCTGCGCCAGGAAATGCGGGAAAAATTGCAAAACGCTATTACGCTAATTGAAGCCAACAATGAACCGGCGGCCAATGCTGTGCTTGTGGCTGTGCTCAACCGGGTGGCCGATGAGATAGGAGCTCTTCGAAAATATCGTTTAACCAAACGCTCGCTTCGCCAAGAGCGCGTTGTGTATGACGCGCAAAGAGGCGTTTACAAAGTTTTTCAAGGGCGTTTGCGAAAAGTCCGTGCGACCGAAACAGAAAATATTTTGCAAAATCTTTACGATTATGTTGAGTTTACCTCTCTTTGGGAAGCGCGCCGCGGCGGCATGGACCAAATCGAATCTCAAATCGTCGAATTCAATTGGCTCGCCGCGGCGCTTCACACCATCGATAAAACGCTTTTTCCGATTTTAAAGAAAGATTTCAGCGCTTTGCGCAAAGATGAGAAAGCAGCGCTGGAAAGCAATCTCGCCGAAATCGCGCTTAAATTGGAAAACGTGCGCGCCATCGAGAAAGATCTGGCGCGCACAAGTATTGAACTTATTTTAGGGCTTTATCAATTTGGAGATTTAAAATCCGCCACCTCTATTTTAGGGCTCACCAAAAAATTCCTCAACATCCGCCGGGAAGAGTTAAGGCGCATGATTCTCCATACCCAAAACGGGCGCGTCGCGCTTATGGACCAAATGCTTCGCTATCGAAATAATATCTTGGAAAAACGTTTGAAAGGTTTTGACGCGGCGCTTGGGAAAGAATTATCCGCTTTAGAAAGGGGAGCGCTTAGTAAAAGGGTTTGGGCAACAATCGATATTAAAGCTTTTCAAACACATTTTAGAGAACCGGATTTGAGTAATTTCAAACGTTTTGTGGAGGCCGCGGCCGGCGCTCATGATGAGGGGGATGAAGAAAAATCCCGCCGGTTTATCGAAATGGCACTTTTGGATATCACGCATTCCAATACACTCGCGCAAAAATCCGGTGAATTGCGCGGATATTTCATTTCACAAAACCTGGAAGGAAAACCCGTAATGCTTCGCGAAGCGCTTGATCAAATCTTTCTGCAATTTTTAGTCAAAAGCGGCCTTAATCGCGGCTCGCCGCGCGCTCTACTTAATGAAATTTCTCTTTGGTACACGAAAGTCTATCAAGCCGCACTCATCCCTCTCAAGATTCAAAATCCCATTGAGCTTTGTACAACCAAAGGTAGAAAATTCAGGAAAACAAAGCGAAATATTGACCTCCTTATTGTTACTGATAAAGAAAAAGTCAATAAAGATTTATCCCAAAGAATTTCCAATCCTTTGTTTGAAGCCGTGAGCGCTATTATCGCGGTTCGGCAATTTAGAACCGTCGGCAAATTGCCGTCGATTCCGGCGTTTCAATTGAAAAAATTTGAAGAATTTACAAAGGCGCTTCGCGAAATGCTCGGGGGCAAAAAGCATTTCAATGATTTAACGCGTCCAGAACGCCAAAAACTTTTTGGAATTTTATCTGAAAGCTTTGCCCTTGATAAAGAATCGCGCCTTGTCCTCACTGACGCCGCGATGGGTGGGTTCAATGATTTGTTGGGAGCAGCCCCCGCATCATCCCTTTCCGCCATCGCGTTTCCTGTTTTTGCAATTTTTGGGGCAATTGCCACTGACGGTCGTTCGGAAAAACTTAAGAATTATGTATTCAACCAAGGATACAGATTAATAGAAATTAGCAATCCGAAAAAGGCAGAGACTAAGATATTTGAATTAATAGATCTTCGGGAAGACAGAGGAGGAATTATCTTACCCGACAGCCGTCGCTGGATAGAATTATATTTACGCGAGTTATGGATGTTGATACACAATCTTTTTGGGGCCGGTGGATTAGCCGACGTTTATATGGAACTCTTAAGTAATGCCATGAGTCATGGCAACTATCCTGGCGAATATAAGAGGAGCGCGATCCTCACTTGGAAAACCCACCGCATTAAGGGAAAATTCATTCTGCAAGCGTTTGATGAAGCAGCGGGCATTACTGACCCTTTACAGTCCATTCAATTAGAGTATTCCAAGGAAACACCAAAGCCTCGATGGGCATTGCCATATTTTCAGTTTGATGGATATGGCACGATGGAGTTTTCCATCAATAAATTTACAGTATCGTCAAAGAGGCTCATAGATGAAGATGGCCGAGTCTTTGGAACCCAAATAACCTTAATAAAGTCTCTTAAGGAATCTGCATCGGATGATTTCACAGAATTATCTCTCTCCGCCATCGCGTTTCCGTTTATTTTTCCTAACTTCATACCTGTTTTAGGAGAGATTGCGCAACAGCAAAAGGACTTGGAATTAGAAAATTATGCCTCGCATTTGAATCAAGCCTTGGATAGCCAGATCATCGGCGTAGAACATAACTCTTTAATTCGAGAACAGGATTGGGAAAGAGAAATGTTCCTTTTGTTTGGTTTGCCGAGAAATGGCGCCCTTCCCGTGATGGTTGTTAATCATTATTTCCACTACAAGATTGATTTAGAAACAGGCAAGGTAGCATATCTCTTAGAAAAAAGCCATCCCTACGGAAAGCAAGGAGAAGGCCTCTTAACAGCCAGATGGCTTTCTGGTTCTCATCGTCGATTAGCTTTTATTCTGCGCGGAAAACATGAGGTTGTTAGTTTTTATCCAGAGGATCCGCTGCGCCACAACGAAGGAAAACCTTTGGTGCTTCGTGTGATTCCTCATTATGGAGGGCCTTTGGAGTTTGTTTTGGGGATTCGATTGGATGGAAAAAACCTTTTAGGTCGCCCCGCAATGGAGATGACGGGTCTTGGCGCGAGAGTAAGGCCGGAAGACCGTGATAGTGACCAATGGCTCGTCAAGGGGAAATGGGATCGGACAAAGAACGACGAACCACGTTTGACAATCAACAATATTCAATTGGATTGGCTCAAGCTTGAATCGACGGAACTCGTTTATGATTTAAAGAATATGGGAATTTTTTCTTCTATATTGCGAAAAATTTCAGAGCATGGGCCAGACGTGCTCCGCTTCAAAGATGTCAGGAATGATCAGACTTTAAGTAGAGTCAATGAACGCATTGACGCAATATTTGGCAAAGAGACTATTCCGTGGTATTGGCTAAATGCCTCCGAAGGCCTTATTCACATGTCCGATTTAGGCGAGGTGGCGGAAAGACTTGGTTCTCAAAGGCTTCATGAGATTGATTCCGTCATCTCGGAAACGCCTTTCAAGGGTCTTCTAGAAGGATATTCTGAAGTAAGATTCAATTGGGAGCACAGCGAAAATCATTTGGATTCAAGAGATATCATTGCGAGAAAAAAGAAAACATCCGCATTGATCACCCAGCATTCCCTTTCCGCCATCGCGTTTCCGGCATTTGCCCTGACGGCGCTTTTGGGAGCGATCACCGAAGCCGATGCCATAAAAAGAGTCTTGGATAAACGCTTCGCTTTCTCCCCCAGAAAAATCTACATGGGATTAAACGAGGTAACGGAAAGTCTATTAGAAATTGGGCCGTCTGTTTGTGCGGATTGCGAAGTTTATCATGCCCAATCGGCTCTTTCCGATGATTCTTTCATTCTCGAATTTCGGGAAGGCTATTTTGTGCGGGCCATAGGAACAGGCGATATCTCGCCGAGTATTAGAAAAGATAGGATTTTCTTTGAAGACAGGAAAACACTTATCAGCGATTGCGTTTTGATCTTAGCCAAGAGTTTACCTTCACGAAATCGCCGGGGTTTACAGTTGGCCATCATCCTCAATGATATATGGGTTAATAACCTTAGCCTCAAAGGGATGGTGTTGGTATTCGATCATATGCTAAACGCTTATATTTTAAAGCGGCATTCGAATTTCGTGGATGTCTTAGAAGCTATTTCCATTATCCAAAATAAAAATCCATCGAAAATTATTGATTCATTATCCTCCGACGGCCAGGAGAAAACGGAATTGTTGGAATCGACTAGGGGCTTTTATGGGGCAGATACAGAAAGAATCAACTTACGGGGGGTTCATTTAGAAAGTATTCCGGACAGGCTGTTGTATCACCACCCGAAGTACTCTTTTAAGGGCGCAAGCTTCTTAGGAATCACGAATTTTTATTGCCATTTATTCAATATCGCGACAAGGGGTTTACTTGATTTTCTGGAAGGCGCGCAGATTGAGGCTACCGAAAGAAATCAAGAACTTCTTTATAGCAGCGGATACCAAATGAACGAGAGAGGGCGCATGGAAAGGATTCCTCAACAATCCCTTTCCGCCGTCGCGTTTCCGGCATTTGCCCTGACGGTACTTTGGGGCGCGGTTACTTCAGGCGGAGACAATCATCCGATTCCGCTGTCTTTTGGCCATCGCGAGGAAATTACGCAATTTATCGAAAGCCGTTTCGGCGATAAATCGATTGAAGCGCTTTCGATGATGGGAGAACATTTGCTCAATCGCAGCCGCTGGGCGTTTATCGACAAGGCCCTTTCCTTCAACCTTTCCATTACGGCGATTGCGGATTTGCTGCATTACAACAGAGACGAAAAATGGATAGAAATGTTCCCGGAATCATTTCAGGATTTGGTGTTGGCGCATGTCGGTCATCGTAGTGGGTTAAATAGAAAAAGGCTGGATTTCTTATGGGTCATTTATTCTTCTTTCCGTTCGGAGAACGGTGCGATTCCATCCGGAAGAATCCCCGATTGGTTAAAATTTTCACCGCAATACCGAAAGATTTTAGAAAATCTTGAACAAAAAGGTCTGTCAATAATGGACGCAGAGTTGATTCATGCGGAAAATGTGATTCATAGGATAGAAAATTCTGATTGGCAGCGCCGCAACTTAGGTTACTCGGCAATTCATGGCTTGATCGATGAACGAATGACTGATGTTGATATCAACGATGAAATGTTTCGCGATTCGTCCTTGTGGGGGGCTTTACGGTTCACAGCGGGGGACGCTGTTTATTACGAGTTTCCTTGTCAACCAACGCAAGATACGGCCTTTGATGTTTGGTTAGCCGATAAATCCTCTTTTGAAACGCTATTGCCTTTTCTGTTCCACAATCCTGATGTGTCATTTCCTCTTCTTTTAGAAACCGTAGCCTTTGAATTGGTGGGATCTGAAACGAATGTCATTAAAATTAAATGGCAGGAAAGTTCTCTAAATCTAAACAGCCAATGGCCGGAAACGGTAAGGCAGAAATTTCAACCGCTTGACCAAATCACGCAAGAAACTTTTAGGATGTTTGCGCGACAGCGGAGATTTGAAAAAGTCCGCGCGCCAACTGGCAATCGGTGGTTTACAAACACAGCTTATCCCATGCACCGCAACACCATTGAACGGTTGAATAATTTATACCGCAATGCCGGTTACCAGCTGGTTCTTTCAGATGGCCAATTCTGGTGGGAATATGATTTAACAAAAGATGCGTGGTCTAATGTCGTTTCAAGCAAAGAAGGCGCGGTTGCCTTGGGGGCGTATTTATTTCTGGGCGGATTTGAATGGACACTTTTGGAAAACTTGATTGCCTGGACAAAAACGACACTCGTGCCGCCGGGATTTGTGCATGACCTGCTTGCCGGCCCGGCAGGTGTAGAGCGTATAGTGAACAGTCTTTATGAATGGTACAACCTCACCTTAATCAATCATCCCGCTTTCACTAAAAGTCTCACCTTTGCCGTTCTTTTGGTTGTCGGAGATTTTGTCGCGCAGTTAAGTAAAAGAAAAACTTCCCATGCCTTTGACAAACAACGCCTTGCCCGCGCGTTTTTCTTCGGAAGCTTTTACGGGTTTATTTTTCATTTTTGGTTCGGATTTTTAGCCATGCTTTTCCCGGGGAGAGATTTTATCAACAGCGTTTTGCCGAAACTCTCCATTGATCAGGGGCCGGCAACCGTGCTCTTCCACCTTATGAATTTCGCCCTTGTCGAATTCTTTACTCAATGGAAACTAACCAAAGAAAAATATCTGAAGATCATTAAAGAGGATTTCCTCTTTGCGCTTTTGACCAACTGGGTTTTTTGGATTCCCGTCACTCTTTACAATTTTTCCCGGGTCTCGCTTGACTACCAGGTTTTATTTGCCAACGCCGCTTCGCTTGTCTGGGCGCCAATTTTATCAAAGATTGGCCATCGGGAGTGGAAAGAGTGGTTGGCGCGGTTGTTTATGCACAAGGATTCTGGCAAAGGGCAGTTTCCGGCTCACATTGAGCCGGAAACTGCCCCGGATCCCGATTCCCATACCGACGATCAACTCCAGGCCATCGCCTTCCTTCCGGCTTTTGGAATGCTTGTGCCGGCGCTCGATGTCCAATTGATTCACGATAATTTTGTCGGAAAAATGGGCGCCTACACCGTGAGGGGCACGAAAGAAAACCTCGTCTTTTATGTTTCTCCACGACAGCATGCATCTCAACACGCCGCCCTTATTCAATTTAATATTTCTCCCCATGAACCACTCATCTGTGATTTTAGAATCCAGGTGGCATTTGGCCGCACAGGAAAGGGCATTGGAAAATTCCTGATGAAAAGATTAGGTAGCCTTGTGCCGGCGGGAACCGGCCTTGAAGGGGAGATGATTAACAAACGATCGCTCATGTATCTTGCTGGAATTCTTCTTGAGAATGGCACAATCAATCAAGATACTTTCAGGCAATATGGAATTCTCGCGCTTGAAGCGCAAGTTAGGCGTCCTTATCTTTGGGCGTTTGCGCAGGAAAGCGTGGTGGGTAAAGAAGTTGCCGCACTTTTATTGCTCGTCAAGGAACAGGTGAAGCAGGGAGCGCAGTTTACACCGGAGCAGTTGGCCGGCATGCCGTTATTTCGCCTGCGTCAATACGGCGGTTTCACAGAAGAACGGTGTGTCTCTTACGAAGCCTACGGCGATCAGCTAATGATTTTCTCGAAAAGAAACACCGAATCCTTAAACGCTGTGTTGGTTGTCCCAGATATTCTTTGCGTGGTTATTTCGGTGTTTTTGAGAATGATTAGTTTTGGGGCGCTGGCGATGATTTCAGATGGGGAGGTTAAGGGGGGATATGTTTATACGCCGATAGGGTATATAGGTAATGGCCATGATTTGTCTATTGAGATTAATGCCGCGGCAGAGATAGTTGGCGATGGGGCGGTCATTGTTTTTGAACTTTCCGGCGAAGAGGAAATCCCGTTAATCTGGATAGCCAAAAAAATTAAAGGCGGATTTATGAGTGAGTCCATGGGTGGGTTTATTGGTGGCTTTATGATTTCTGAATCTTTCACTACCAAGGAGCCAAAAGAAATAAAGGTTGGCCCTTCTGCCCCGGGTAAGTTGAATATTTCAGTTGCTGATTCCTCTCAGAAGATATTTGTTGTAAAAAAACGTGTACCTGTTTCTCCTCTGAATGATTCCTCCGGCGTTCTCTTGGCGAGCCTCATTATTCCCCTTGTTTTCCTCGGTACGCATCTTTTTGATAATTTCTTAAGCTTGAATGGCGGCATGCTTCACGCCGGGTTGTGTGAGAATTGGTTAGCGGTAGCGGGTGCGGGAACCATCCTTGTTTACGGGATTGGGATATTTACAGCGTTTTCTAAAAGGGGATTTAGCTCGTGGATTTCTTTACGAAAAATTTTCAGGGCAATATTGGGAGAAATTGCGGTTGTTGTCACGTATCACGAAAATCCGCTCGGCCAGATTTTTGACCCGGAAGCGGTTCCCGCGACAAAGCCATTCTCAAATGAAGTAGAAGATTTCTTTGATATCTCGACGGATAGATTAAAAGTCTTAGATGTCGGCGCCGGTAATTTGGCCTTCGTTAATCAATTGCATGCGGGTAGCCGATACAATACGGTTACCGGCATTGATCCGAAGAAGTTACGGAATAAGAAGAAAAAACAGGGCGTTGAATATCAGCAACTAAGTTTGAAAGAGGCTGCCAATGACGCGCGGCTCCAAAAACAATACGATATCCTCACGCTCAATGCCCCTTACTTGTGCATTGCTGAGCAGATGACCGCCCAAAATCTTGAGAATTTATTCAGAAACAATAAACAAATGATTCTTATCAGGTTGTTTTATGGCGATTATCATTACCACAAAGATATTTATGTGCAGAAGTTGCAGGGACTTGAATTTACTGTAAGGACCGTTAAGGATTTGAAAGGCTACCCGGCGACTCGTTACACCACAAACACAGATTATGTTCTGATTGCCACGAGAAATACAGAAAAGTCCGGGGACGTAGATTTATCCTGCCACATCTTCGGATTTTTCACGCTACCGTTTATCGTTTTGGGAATGGCGGCGGCCGATAAAAAGCCCGATTCTTTACTGGCGAAACAGCGTGTTGCCGATAACTTAAAAATAAAAAAGATAGAAAAAATTGCTGTGATGGGCGGCTGCGCGTTTGGGTATCAAGCTTTACAAGAGATTATCAGGCGCTTACCTTTACACCATCTGCCTATTATTGTAAGTGAGCACCAGTGTACAACTCAGGAATTGAGGACCTTTGCGAATAATACATCACACGAAATTATACTACCAGAGATGGAGGGTAAAAGATCGCCAGAAGTTTTCCGGCTGTCCAAAGGAGTTATTTTGGTCGCCACGTATATCATTCTTGCAAAAAACAGAAATGGTGATCCCGTTGCTTCTGTATACCGTGATCATACGGATATGCCAACGGGTGGCGCATTAGACTGGCATAACTTTACGGGCAGTGTAGATTTATTATTTACGGCTGCAGCAGAATCTTTTGGACAGGGCACCATAGCAGTAATTATTTCGGGAGCTGGGAATGATGGCGTTGAGGGAGTAAAGAAGGTCCATGCGCGTGGAGGAACTATTTTGATTCAGGAAGTATTACCTACTGCGTCGGGAATTTATAATTATGCGCCCGGAATGTCCACGGCGGCCATGAAATCAGGGGCACCGTATAAGTTAGTTCCTATTGACAAAATGGCAGCAGAAATTATGCATTACGCAATTGATACACAAAACAAAGAGAAGGGAATACCCCTCTTGTCGGGTGAATCTTTACGAGAAACAATTTTATTCTGCCATATTTTCAGCCCATTGGCACTCGCGTTTATTGTTTTGGGAATGACGGCGGCCGATGGGGCGGTAGTTTATGAACTTTCAAAAGTCCCCGCGCGATTAATTTCTGGCCGGACCTTTTTGGTACGGACCAACTTTGATGATACATATTTTAACTTGGAAGAAGGCGTTATTGACGATATCCGTTTGCATTTGGCAAGCCCCACTATAAAGCTTTTAAGCGATAATGGCGGAAAAATTATTCTGTTTAATCATATCGGCCGTCCAGCGGGAAATATCATAGACGAAAAATTAAGGACTAACCGGGTGGCCAGGGCGGTTGAATTAGTTACCGGCAATCCGGTGTTGAAGATGGACGGTGAAATTTCCCCATCAGGGCAATTTAAATTGGTGGGTAAAAAAGAGCGTGAGGCCGCCCAACAAATGAAGCCCGGCCAGATTATGATGCTTGAGAATACCCGCTTTGATCCCCGGGAGCTGTCTTCTGTAGAGGCTAAGAGGCTGTCTTTAGCCAATGATCTCCGTAGCCTTGGCGGAGCGGGTGCCATATTTGTTTTAGACGGGTTTCCTATTGCCCATCGCAAAAATACCGCTTCGATAACCGAGATTGCAAAAATATTACCCGGCCTGAAAGGATTGTGGCAAGTAAAAGAAGAAGGCCTTCACCGGGATTTCTTATCATTATTGCAGGCGATCGATAAGCGAGGGCGGTTTACCGCAATCTTTGGCGGGGCAAAAATTGATAAAAGAGAAGAAATAACTATTTTTTGCAATAGGCATTTGGCAAAAGGAGACAATTTAATCATCGGCGGAAAGTTCGCCGATACCTTATTAACTCCGGAATTTATTGAGTCCTTAAAACAAAGAGGAGTGGAAGTCTTGTTTCCCCTGGATAGAGTGGACGACAATGATATAGGTTCCCGGACCATCCAAGCAATATCTGCTGTATTAAATAAAACCGACACCTTATTCTGGGAAGGCCCGCTGGGGAGGTATCGTCAACCGCCGCCTTACCTGCCGGGAAGTTTCCAGGTGGTCAGGGAGGTCGTTAGATTAACCCAACAACGTCGTATTCGGCGCGCGTTTATTAGCGGCGGGTCAAGCGGATATATGGCCAAGCGGGCTTTGGACTGGACAGAACAGACGCGGCACAGCGTTCCCTCCTTAACAATATCCAGTGGCGGAGGAACTTCGATAGCATATTTTGCCGCAGACGGAAATTTGCCGGGGACAGAATATTTGACCGGCTGGAAAATTGGCTCTGCACAAGAAGAAGTTTTATCCTGCCACATCTTCGGGTTGCTTGCGCTGGCCGTGGTTGTGATGGGATTGGTAAAAGTCCCGCCGAAATCCGTTAAGCAAATCTTTGACAAGGATATTTACCCTTTTATGCAAGATCCAACCATCGAAGGAATCCGCATTTGCTTATTTGATGGCGCTATCGCGCTACAAAGAAAAGGAAGGGAAGAAAAAGGAAGGGAAACATTTGAGGCGACCCGCGCCGTTATTTCCGACGGTATTATCGGGGATTTAAGCGCGGAGTTTAGTTCGAAAAATTCTTTCCTCGTTATTCACCGAAGCGTTTTTAAGAACCACGACGACATTATCAAGCTTTTGAGGATTCTCTCTGTGGCCACACCCTCCAGCACCAGAGAGTTGGCAGGCCTTAAGTTAGACGATAGATTGCTTTTAAGCGGCCAAACAAAAGTTTCCCTGATCAGAACCAGCGGCAATGGAAAGTTGACCACGGTCATTTTAGTCGACGACATAGGCCAGAAGGAAAAACAAGAATTCGAACGGAACCGGAAATCCGCTTCGGGAAAAAGTATCCACGGTAGAAATATTGGTAATGCTGTGCAGATACAAACCAGGCTAAGAATTATCCAAACCAAGCTTCCCGATTTGAAACGCCTCCTGCGAAAAGGCGATATCAATCCTTTACCGGAGTCTTCTGATAAAGACGGCGTTTTCATCGCTCGTTTTCTTTGCGGAGATTTTACCGACTCCGAAAATCCCAGTGATACCCTCACGGATTACCGTAGGCGGTTTAATGATGTTGACAAAGAAGTGCGGTTGATTCTTAAAGGGTTTGAAAAGCTTCGCAGGCGTCAAAATTCGCGCAAGAAAAATGTAAGCGGAAAAACAGAAGCGGTGTTCGAAGAAGGCGCCAATCTTGATCTTCTTAGCGAAGAAGAAATTGCGCAATCGATACAGGCTTCAGTCTCGCCTGAAAGCTTACTGGCTCTGGCAGATTTTAACTCTGGAATCTTTTTGGTTGGCATGATGTTTTGGGAGATTATAAAAGCCCCTGTTTTTCAGACTGCGCCGCTTATGATGTTGGCCGGCACGATATCTATGAATAATTCGTTTTCTGCCCGTCAAATTTTGGGGTGGCGGCCGTATGCCTGGCCGCTGTTCAAGGAATTCGGCGTGAAAGGAATTTATCATTTGCTGGTTTCAGATTTCAGTATCGCGCTGGCCTTTATCAAAGAATACGGCATCCGCGCCGGGCCGGAGTTTATCAAAAGCAAAGGCATTATTGCGACTGCTTACTCCCGCAACTTGGCTTTCCACCGCTTATCTCTTCTGATTCAGCGTTCTCTCAATGCTCACGAAAAAAATCATTTGGAAAGAATATCCGACGACAAAAAACCCGGCGAGCTTGACGCTTACGAAGCGGAGCTTCGGGTTTTGTTGGAATGGAGCCGGCTTAGCGAGCAAGAAATCATTAAACGAAAATTAGGTGATGAGATAGACACTCTCGCATTTGGGGGGAAGCTTGAAGAGGCCGAGATTGTCCTGCAGGAATTAAAGGATTTCGTCGGACGGACAAACGACGGGGCCGCCAGTTATATATTTAAAATCACCAAAATCATGAGAGGCTATCTTGGCGATCGATATTTTAGGGGCAGGAAGTTTGACCGTGCGGCATTTGAATCTGCCCTTTGCCTGTGGGAGGAATTGCACGAGTTTTATGAGATATATCCTCGTGTCAAGCGCATACCGCAGATCGTAGGCCTTGACGTATTTCTCGCTAAGGCGTGCCTCAATGAATATCGTTTAGAAAACGATGGCCGCGACCTTGCGGCGTCAGCGCATCTTATTAAAAACGCGTATCAGCTTAGCTGTTTGTGCCCTCAAAAGGAAATGTCCTGGATGGTGGGGGTCATTGGGGATCTTGTTAATCTGGCTGACGAAACCAGCCGGGTGTATATGGAGAAAGACGACAAAGGGAGCCTTATTTTATCTGATGAACTCTCCACTATCGCTGCTCATCTTTGCGATGAATTTTCCCCGCAAGGTCTCGCGCCGGACAAAAGCGGGAAGGCGGTCAGATCTTTTGTAGCGCCGGTTATTTCTCTTTTTAGCTTTGCAGCGTTCTTGCCCTTTGCCGTTGGGATGGTGGGGAGGTTGGATATCAATGAAATACTTCGATATTTTCTCTTTCCAGTTTCTGAGACAGATTCTGTTTTAGCGCTTCTAAGAACGACGGCGATAATCTCAGCGTTAATCTTTGGCATCGGCATGGTGGTTCTGGTGATTAAAATAAAAGCCCATGTCAGGCGCTACGAAATGTCCCTCAAACTGGAAAAAATTAAACAGTCTAAATCACAAGCAATGCCTCAGCTTTGGGAGGCTTTACCTATTATCTCGATTCTCTCCATGAAAAGTTTAAAGATTCTTTATCCGAAAGTATATACAATTTTGACTTTGCGGCCGGAATGGGCCACGGCTCTCCCCTCCCGAGCCGAATTTGAAAATTTGTATAACGCACTCTCGTGGCTCCCGCCGGTGGGCGGTAAAATTCCCGCCATTGAAATCAATGGAGAAACGCAAGAAGTTCGCTGGCCGCTTAACCCTTCTCAAACGGCAGAGGAGCAGGTTGCCGATATGATTGAGAGGCGTCAAAAGGGCGTATTGGGCACTGCGCATGTTCATCAATTTACCGTGCAAGGCCGGCTTTCCGATGAATTTAAATATGCGGCTTTGGCACTCATCATCAGCAGTCCGTATGCTCACAGCTATATAGGATGTTTTTTTGAGGCCCCGTGGGGTAAGGTTGCGCCGCTCATCCACGATGGCAATAGGGAAAACAAGGAGGTGAGCTCGCTTTGGAAAAAAGTTTATGGCCGCACTGACTTCTTACAGAGAATCACTAAATCTTATGTCCCCGGAATTGACAGTTTTGATCAACTTTATCAGGATGGCGATGAGGCTGTTGTGCGTCTTATTCGCGAAGATTCTGAATTTCGTCAAAGGTATCATTATGAGGTGGGGGAATGCAATCGTCTCATGCTGGAGTTTAAGGCGTACCAGCGATTAGCCCTGGCGTTTCATGCGTCCCAAAAGACAGCTCCTCGCGAGATTCCTCGAGAGGTTCGTCAAGTTCTTGCTATGCGCTGGCGTAACTTTAAGACAGCAATGCAAACGTTGTTAAACAAATTGAATACAGGAGAAGTGACCCATCCCTACTGGTTTACGTGGCTGCCGAATCATCTGGACGGTCGTAGAGAAGCCAGTTGGCCGCCGATCAAAGAACAGCTTATCCGCCTGGAAGAAGCGCGCCGCAATCATCCCGAGTTTCGCACGGAAGTCATCGAACTGCTGGCTCATGTAACAAATGCCATTGACCGCGACATTGGGCTTTCGCCGAGTGAGCCGCCCAAGAAAATATCTTCTTTATTTGAGCTTAACGCCATCATCCTTCCATTTTTTACGCTTGTGCCGGTTATTTTTGGAGTGGCGGAGTTGGTGGGGTTGGTGGGAACGGTGGCGTCAGTGTTGGCGATAGTTCAAGACGTTTATAGGTGGAAAAAAATTGTTGGTTGGTTTCGCAAAAAATTCTTCCAGACTTCGCGTACAGGATCACCCGTAGAAATTGTAGAAGACCGATCGATGACTGTCCAAAAGAAGTTGGCTGAATTTGGCGTAGAAATTGTCGACGGAAATCCAGATTTTGAAGCGGTGCCGGAAAATGTTGAGTGGGTCATGGATGAAATGAGGCCGGCAGAAGAAAAACCTATCGCCGAGACTTTGGAAACGATGCCGCAGGCGCATTTGGTTTTTGCACCGGAATATTTGCCGGAAATTGGCAAAGGAGATAACAGTAAAGGCATACTGCTTGGCATTATTAAGAAAGCAGATGGCGTAGAAATCCCCGCGGCCATAAAACTTTTCAAAGACCAGGCAAGCGATGAAGCTACAAGCGATGAAACGATTTTGTGGGAGTTAAAAATCGCGCAAGTGCATGGCAATTGGGGGGTTAATCCGCGGTTTTACGGTGTGGTTAAAGACAGCCCTCAGAAAATCATAGGTTATGCCTTGCAGGCGATTATCGGTGTCACTGTGAGCTCGGCCTTGAGCGTTCCTCATAAAGATTTCAGCGCGATAGCAAAGAGATGCAGGGATGAAATAGGGGAGAATCTACCTCCACTTAACTTTATGCGAACACGCAAAGCATGTTTTGTGGGAATGGATAGCGGCGCTTATGAACACAACATATCCGGCGATGTGAGAGAAGGATTCAACATCTACATTAAAAAGGTTAATCAACGATTTACTTTTACCACGCTCTCTTGCGTGCTTTTGCCGATGATGGTTTTGGGCATGGCAGTTGAGGGAGCTGAAGAAAGCGCTCGGGGGCCGGGGGGACGAGGATTTCACATTGAGTATTCGAAAAAAGCGCAGCGCTACTTGGAGGATTTGCGCGATGAAGCGCTGCGCCTTCGCATAGAGTCTGTCATCGCCGGAATCGCGCAAAACCCATTTCAAAGATTAACGCATACACAGCATATTACGCATTTGAGCGTGTATCTTTATTTTTCAGCGAAGATGCATCGGGTGATTGCTTATCAAGTTTTTAAAGATACAAAAGAGATTTATATTGTTCTTATTAGCTCGCTAGGAAATCAGGAGCACCAGGCGTTAATATCAGAAATAGCAAATGCGTTGTCTCAAGAGCCGATTCCATCAAAGAATCCGGAGAGCTTTATTCACCACGGGCCGCAAACCAAGGGCGCGCTGATTCGTCAAATAGAGTACTTAACGATTATGCTTCGCGGAGAGGTACGACACAAAGGATCGCGGACTTTTTATATTATCGATTTCCCGTTTGAGTTTATTAAAACCCTTATTGAAAAAAAATCGCATGTCACGCTTGCGCCAGTCAACGGCCAGAACAACATGTTCGATGCCATTCGAGGTGATGAACCCCTTATTCGCGTGGGCCAAGTGGGGAATGGCGTAGCAATAAGTTCAAGCCAGATCAATCAGCACTCGCTGAGGTTTATGAATGGGATCCTTGAACAGCTCATGACTGTTTCAGCTGACTCTGAATCGCCCCTGCCGCCGATGTGGTTAAACGGGATAATGTTGCCGCTTTTTGTGCCGGCAGGATTATTCTTGATGCCGATGGTTTTTGGGATGGTAAAGGATTCTATCGCAGAGGCCTTCGAGAAAATCCTCCTGCCTCTGCGCCACAAAAAACATTTGCAGGATGTTTGGATTGATTTATACGACGGGCGCGTCTATCTTTCCAAGCGACAGAGCCGTTCCCGCTGGTATGAAAAGACAAAATACATTGTTTCTGCGCGGCTGCGCGAGAAATTGAGCCCGGCGCTTCAGGCGGAAGGCAGCTATATGGTTATTAACGCGGCTGTTTTAAACGATAAAAAAGCGTTGCAGAAGATTTTCGTCATGCTATCAGCCTCGCCCAAGCGCGGCAAAAAGCTGTTTCACGAAAACAAAAACGGATTTTCTCAATATTTAACCGTAAAAACCAGGGCTGTTTTAAAGAAAGCCCCCGGCCACACGGTTATTCGCCTAAGCCAAAAAATTCCATTCAGCTACAAGTTTTCTCCCACCAATGATCAGGTGTATAAGAAAATGAATAGTTTGCTCGATGAAAAATATTCAAAATCAACTGCGATGCGCGTAGGAAAAGACATTGGCCTGACGGCAAAAGAAGTCAGCCACCGGATTGATAAAAATGTCTTTCTTAAAGAAAAATGGGATGAGCTGATGGACTCTGACGCGGCGATTCTGCGTGTCATTGATATGATGCGCGCCCAGGGCAAGCGGCAAATCTATTGGACGGTTGCCGCGAAACACCTGGAGATGGAGCATAATTGCCTGGCCCGTCGCTCCCGGAGCAATCCTTTGATTCAGGAAAAAATAAAAAGAATTAAAAACACCCCGCGGGAAAATGTTTTAAAGGCTATTACCCAGCTTGAAGCGCAGCAAAAAGAATTGGCAGTTCTGCCCTTCAAAGTCTCTGCCGCCTCACTTGCGCGAATGTCAAAGGAAACAGAAAGGTTTGTGGCAGGCCTGGTGAAGCGCACCGGGATTAGCGGCAGATTCAAACGCCTGCAATTATTCTCCGCAAATTACGTTTGTGAGGCCCCGGAACAAGTCGGCCGTATCAAAGAGGTAATGATGGGTTTAAGAAAAGAGGGAGTGAAGGCTGTTACTTATAAAATGATAGGGGAAATGGTGGGTTTAAGTTTAGACGGCGTGCGATATCACATCTTTCATCAAGCTGATCTTAAAAAGCTGTATCAATCATTCTCTATTAAAACAACGAGAGATAAAAATGTTTATAAATCCACGGCAGCGAGAATTGAGAAAATAAGCAATGCCGTGGATCGTCTTGAGCGCGCCTATCAAAAAAGAGTGCTTACGGCGCGAGTAACAAATATCGTTATCGCCGATGAGGCTGGGTTTGAGGAAAATATTTTTAAACGAATCAAAGATAAGGATTTGCTTAGCCGCATTCAAGCACTCAAAGAAAAAACGAAAGGCATCGGGCTGATGCCGGAAGTTAAGATGACGGACAATATCCGCGCCACACGTCACGATTTACTCTCAAAGGTCGAAGAAGGAATGCTTCGCCAGCGCATTGGGGTTGTCTATATTTCCCGTCAGGTGCCCTCCGCGCTTTGCAGCCGCGATGGGAAAGGGGGAATCAGCCGCACAACCCTCGAGCGTCACATGAACAAATCAAAGGAAATCCGCGGCTTGGTCAAGGCGCTCATACGGGAAACGAAAAATTATCCGATTCTAAACCCCCGGAAAAATGGCGTCCGTATCCTTCGATCTGCGCAGGCCAAGGCCGTTGAGGCGGCTATTAAAACTTTGGAGGAAATCACGGATGACCTCATTTATGGGCGGATTGACTCTTCTCAAGTTACCGAAGAATTTATGGCGCAGAGCATCGTCTTACCCTGGGGCAAACGCGGCATCAACCTCAACAAATTCTATTATCTCTTGGGCCATTCGCAAAGGCTGGCGGATGCGTTTAAGGAACTTAAAAAAATGGTCGCCGCCAGCCAGTCCGACTTTAACGGATTAAGCGCGGTGGTTTTCCCGTTTTTTATTCTTTTGGGCGAGGTTACAGAAAATTCAGATAGCGGCCTGCCCGGGCTCACATTAGAGGATTTAGGTTTTTATAAAACATATTTCGGCCGCGACGGGCATACGCTCATCAAAGCCGTTGAGTGTGTTATCGCGAAACTTCAAAGCGGTGAAGATTTAAATATCCTCACCTTAGGAAGCTCCACCGGCGAGGAAGGCTGGGATATTGCCATGACGATTGCCGAGTATCAGGAGTGCACGGGAAAAAGATTTAAAACTAATCTTATTATTTCGGAAAGGAATTCCCGGATGCTTCAAAATGCCCAGAACGGGATTTATCCGCATCGCAAGATTTTCCGTGATGGCCGAGAAGACGATGATTTATTTAAAGAAGAGGTTCAGCGCCGCTACGCGAAATTCTTTACGCCATCCGGCGATGATAAAAGCCAAATCCTTTCTCCCGATGAGTTTCTCGCCCGTTGGGATATCCATATTCAATTTAAGGCGATTGATATTACAAAAACAGACGAGCTGAATGCGGCATCCGCATTAACGGGGCTGTTTCATCTTGTTTTGGCGCGCAATGTTCGCTATGGGCCCAACGGCTTGACGGATGAGCAGACATTAGAACTTGAGTGGAGAGTTTTAAACGATTTAGATGGAATTTTAAAGGATAACGGGCTGGTGTTCGTCAATTATGGGATTTCAAAAGAAGGTGCGCCGGTTTTTGAAGCTGAGGGTTCAATTGAAGAAGCTATTTTAAGCGGATTAAATAAGGCGGATATAGAAAATACGAGAGAATTTCTTAAGAACCATTTTGTGCGAGCGCCTTTTAATTCTCCTAAGTACACGGCTTTAGCGCTCAAGATAGCCAGAGGTTTTGCAAAAGAGGCCGAAAAGGTTGACGATGTCTGGCCTGAAAAATTGGTAAAGCTTTGCCTTAATCTCTTTGAGGTGAGCCAATATTGGGGCTATCTTGCGTCGCAGTTGGCTATTATTTTGCTTTTGATTGACAAAGAGATTGCGCGACAAACCAAGAGACACATCGTTGGACTAACAGTAAGCCTCGTCAACAAGGGATATTCTCACATATCACAGGTTTTGGGCCAGCTTGAGGAATCTTATGGTCATGATTTAACACCACAGGAATTTAATCTGATGCAGTCTTTGTTATATGGCAAGAAGGAAAACAAAAAACGCGGCGAAAAAGACGGCGGCGCGCCTCAAGCGATGAATGGTTTTATCGCGCCGCTTTCGATGATCATGTCGGCGGCGCCGTTTGTTTTTGCGATGATCAAAAATGAGGGAGAAGATCACGGGAGCTACAACAGATTTGAGGCCATGAAGCAACTCTTGCAATCAGCGCGAGAAAAGATTGCGAACGGCGAACTGGAGGAAGCAGAAATGCTCCTTGATCGCATGGAAGAATTCTTGGGCGATAAGGGTATCGGATCGGATCGGATTATCGTCGGCAGAGATTTATTGATGGGCGCGTTGCTTCATTTAAAAGGCAATCCGAATCGCGACGGTAAACATGCCGCCATGGTTTTCAGAAAAAGCATTGATCTATTTTGGGCCCATCATAAAAGAAATGCGCAGACTCAACGGCAAGCCCGCTATCTCATAGCGCGCGCTTTGCAGCTTACATCCAGATTTAGAAAAATAGGGCATAGCTCTAATCTCTCTCAGGAATTTTTCGACATCGCCTATGAATTATTTAAATTTCCGGATACCCCTGGCTACATCAAAGGAAAATTCTCCGATGGTTTGATCGAAGAAGGCGGCAAACTTGCCCGGACGCGGTTATTGAAACGGGAAGAGAGGCACGGGGGCCCTGAAAGCGCCGCGCCTATTATCAGGGCAGTGTATGACATCTATACCAAATATCACGTCAAAAAAGAGGTGAATGATCAAACAGAATCCGTCATTGATCTTATTCTGGCCTTTGTTGAAAAAGATAATGACGTCATCCGTAAAGAAGAATTTTTGGACATCGCCTACGACCTTTTGGAATATTCACAGCTCGGCACTGAAGCAAAACGCCGATTGTCACCGGGGTTTGTAAGGGGCGCTGTTTCCCTCATCCATGCCGCGTCAGACAATGAAGACCGCTATGTGGAAAAAATAGAAAGTGATGACTATTCAAGCGAAGAGGCCCTCTTCGGGATAGGCCTCCCATTTTTTATCCCAGCAGGATTATGTTTCATGCCGGCGTTTTTTGCGATGGCGGGGGAGAGCGACGATAGCATTGGCATCGATCAAAATCCAAAAACAGAAGTACAGGATAAAGTCTCACAACTTATTTCCAGACAATTGAAGCCGGGTGGAAACTTTAAAGCCACAACGGCCGATGGAGAATATTCTTTGGAAGCCCTCGGGTTCCTTATTCCCCAGGAAGATCCGGGCCTGTTAAAGGATTTATCCAAAAAGAAAATCGACGGAATCAATAAAAGGTATCCCCCTATTACCCAAGATGGCCCCAAACCCTTCTTGATTATCAGAGCCTACTCCAAAACAAAGAAACCAATGGCCCATCTTGTCTTTTATCCTTCTCCTTATGGAATGGTGTTGTTAAAAAGTGCAATGGCTGATTTTAAGAAAACCCCTCTTTGGAAGGAATTAGAAACTCAGCTCCTTACCTTTTCCCACCGCGTAGAAGAAAAAAGGAGATTTAATAAAAAAAGATTTTATCAGCTCATCGCCTATTCGGGGGCGCATTATTTTAGGGGAATCCGCCTTAAAGATTCAAAAGGAAACTTGGATGCCTTCATTCGACTTATGGTTGAACTCAAAGAAAAAGATCCCCTCAATTCTTTAGGCGAAAGATATCTCGAAGAGATTTTAATCGGCTTCGGTTATCCAACAGCCTATATCAGCAGTTCCTACAAGCTCTATACCCACTACCAAGGGTTAGGGATTGATATTAGGGAACGGTTCCAAGAACTCCTCGATGCCTCCCGAGGGAAATTGGATGCCTTCATTCAGCTTTTCCTTGAGCTAAAACAAAAGGACCCCTTTAGGCTCTTAAGCGAAAAAAATCTCCAAAGGGTTCTAACTGGTTTTGGTTATCCGGCGGACTATATCAATAGGTATTACAAGCTCTATACCCATTACCAAGGGTTAGGGATTGACATCGAGGAACGATTCCAAGAACTCCTCGATGCCTCTCGAGGGAGATTGGATGCATTCATTCGGCTTTTCCTTGAGCTAAAACAAAAGGACCCCTTTAGATTCTTGAACGAAAGAAATCTCGAAGGGGTTCTGATCGGCTTTGGTTATCCAGTAAACTATATTAGTAGTCACTACAAACTTTATATCCACTACCAAGGGTTAGGGGTTGACATCAGGGAGCGGTTCAAAGAACTCCTCGATGCCTCTCGAGGGAGATTGGATGCCTTCATTCGACTTATGGCTGAACTCAAAGAAAAAGATCCCTTCAGGCCCTTAAACGAAAGCAATCTCGAAGGGGTTCTGACCGGCTTCGGTTATTCTGTAAGGTACATCGGCAGTTCCTACAAACTCTATACCCACTATCAAGAGTTAGAGATCGACATTGTGGATCGATTTAAAGAACTTCTCGATATCTCTGAAGGAGACTTGGATGCCTTCATTCGGCTTATGGTTGAACTCAAAGAAAAAGATCCCCTCAGGCTCTTAAACGAAAGCAATCTCGAAGGGGTTCTGACCGGCTTCGGTTATCCAACAGCCTATATCAGCAGTTCCTACAAGCTCTACACCTATTGGAAAACTCACGGGGTAGATCTTTCAAAGGAATTCGACCACTTCTTCTATAAGGAAGGACTCCCTCTAAGGGGATCTGTCGATCTACTGGAAGAGAAGCTCTTGCCTATTGGGCTTCCGAAAGGAAAATTCAAGATGGGTTTCCGCCCCTACATCTGGCATGTTTTGGCGAGCCTGGGGAAGATTGCAAAGAAAGAAAAAAGGAAAATCCCCTTAGACAAGGTTTTATATAAATTGTCTATCTTGCCTGAAGATCAAACTACCCTTAACCTTGCCCTTCTTTTTGAACAAGGAATCTTAACCCAAAACGAATTAGACATCGCCACACTCTTAACCCAAGGGTATGGCTGGGAAGAGGCGTTTGATTTGTTAAATATTGATCTCCTGCAAAGAGAAACTCTTCAAAGTTCCCTACAAATGCATTTGAGGCGTTATCTTTTAGAATCTGAACCCAAAGCTCAAGGATTTAAAGATGATGGGCGACGGCCGCCCAGCTTAATGAGCATAGCTCTCCCGCTTTTTACAGTGCCGCTTATGGTTTTGGGAGCTGCGGCAGCGGAATCCGAAACAACATCGGCTCGAGAAATCACAGAGCTCAGAGAAAGTATTTTTAACCATTTGTCGTCGGGAAAAAGAGTCGTGGTGCGCGTCATAGGGAGCCCGGGAACAGGAAAAACCACCTTTGCCAAAATATTAAAGCGCGGATATTGGGGTTTGGAAAGAAAACAGATTGCGCTTGTTCATCTGGATAAGTATTCACAAGACGTTTCGGCCGATCACAGGCTTGTTATTATTGAAGGCATGGGGGAAAAGATGCCGGAGGGGATTTTATCTTCTGATAATAATGTTTTGGTTTTGTCGGTTGGCTTATATGCCGATATCCCATCGCGATTTTTGCACATGTTCCAAAGAAATATTTTTACGCCCTGGAAATTGACCGATGATTGGCTGGAAAATATCTATGCCGCGTCTTTCGTTTCGACGGACTTTAGCGTTGATACCAGCTCTGGCGGAAACGGAATAACGAAGCGGCAGATGCGCCGAGTCTTTTCTGACAGGCAGTTTCGTGTTTCTTCCGCAGAACTTTACAGCATTGCCTTGCCGCTGGCGGTGCTGGCTCCGCTTTTCTTCGCGATGATTGCTGAAGATGTGAGGGCAACGCCGGAAAATGTAAAGAAAAATTCTCCGGCGTTGCCCCCTAATGAGGATGAGGTAAAAATAAAAAACGCCGTTATGGGCTTTCTGCAAAAGCAAAACAAAAAGAAAATTGGCACACAAAAGCCTATCACGCCGGACATGATCGTCAAACGGACGAAGCTTTCTTTAAATACGGTCCACGCGCACTTCCATCGCAATACAAGAAAGATTCTTGATGTTTGGCTTGCCGCGGTTGAGCACAATATCCTCGTTGTTATCAATCATCCTGTAACGCAAAAAGAAACGGCGTCGATTGACGCCTCAAATATCATTTCTTACGTTGGCCATCGGACGGTGCATCCGGGAAGCGGAGAGCAGGGCATAAGTCATACTGTCATTTGCCGCTACAGGGATAATTATGCGTCTATCGAAAAAGGCCTTGAAAAGCTTCAAGCTCACTCAAAACTTAAACCTAAAAGCCTAAAAGATTTGATTTATCAAACCCTGATGAGGCTTGCCGGTGATTACCCAGAGAAAATTTGGAATGCCACCGAAATCCGAAGGCAGTTGGGAACATCTTCTAAAGGCCCTGAAGTGAAGCGGCTGCTGGAACAATTGGCCAAAAATCCACGTTCTGGCATCAAAAGAAAATTAAGAGGATTTAACAATAGTTCAGCTTGGGCTTATTGGTATCGATCTCCTTCGGCGGATGACGACACAAGTGTCAACGCCATTATTTTGCCAGTGATTATTTTGGCGGTGGGCGTGGTGCTGGTAAAACTAATTTTTGATTTAGATTTCAGCGATGCGTTAGGTGGGCTGGCGGTGATGGCGAGTATTTCCATGAAGGAGTTTTTGGGGCAGAATAAAAGCAAAGGGCGGGAAAATTTCCCGTCTTTTGAAGGGCTCTCTAAAAAGAAGGCTGAGCAAATCATCTTTAAGACGGCCGCAGAGCGCAGCCACAGCGGTGCGGGTAATAGTGAAGAAGACTTAACGCAAGGCAAATACGCCAACAACAAATTTGTGAAATTTGTTCAAGAGGCTCTGAGAAGGTTCGGCAGTGAAATCTTGCCGGATGATTTGGAATGGCTGAAAGAAACTCTCTCTATTTCCTTGATCAAAGATTCACTTGAAGAAAGCATTCCCCTTGCCCCTTCGAGCCCGGAGCAATCCAGGCCCATTGAAGCCAAAGCTCAAAGTCCCGCGCAACCCCAGCCCGTCAAAATCCAGACACAAAAACCTGTCGTGGCAAAAAACGCCACGACACCGAAAATCAGCACTAAAGAGTTCCCCCAAAGTGTCCTTGTGCGCGACTTGCAGGCACTGGCCCAGGAACGTTTGGACAAAGACGATTTCGCCGGCGCGGCTGAATTTTACCGGGAAATCCTCACAGTCAGCGGGAATAATTTAAAGATCAGAAATAAGCTCGCTAAGACTCTTTTGGCCCAGAAAAAAATTCAAGAGGCGATCGAAACCCTGAAGCTGACCTTTGCGATTGAAGAAAAGCTTTTGCCGACAGCTTATTTCAGGGTCAAACAAAACAAACCTTTTACTTGGAATTTATATATCCGCGCTCTTCGTATGAACGGGAATTTAGAAAAAGCGATTGAGGCGGCAGAAAAAGCGGCCGGAGAGTTTCCTGACAACAAGTATTTAAGGCAGTCCCTGCGAGAGGTTCTTTTAGAAAAGCAAAAAAGGGAACCTGCGAAGAAAACAGTCCGTAACATTGAGGCCGAAGAAATTTCTCAAGAAACTTCAGCGCAGGGTACGACGGAGGAAATAGAGACTGCGCAAGAGGAAACAGTTCCATCGCCCAAATCGGAAATCGTTGTGAGAAAACGCCCCGGCCGTAAATCCGGAACAACAAGACTATCTGCGAGGTTTTCCATTGATGACAAGCCCGAAGAATTCTTGAAGCTTGTAAAGGAAGAATTAAATAAGCGTGTTCAAAAGTTTGGCCCGCAGGCCAACCGTTCGGATGTCGTGCGAAAAGGGCTCGTGACCGCAGGCGAAGAAGGCGGTGCGCCGCAAAATATCTCTCCGGATATATACTTTTACAACCAGCTTCTCAAGGCAAGAAAGCTCTACCCCAACGATCCGGATTTAAACGCCGTTTTTGTGCGTAAAAATAAAAGATCGGCAAAAGAAGATTGTGTCTCCAATTCCAGCCGATCGTTATCTGAAAATGTTAAACCAAGTCCGTCCACGCAGGATGACGATTCGTTTGATAACCTTTACGGCCTTGTTTTTCCGTTTTCGGTAGTGGTGGTGCTAATGGGAGCAATAGCGCCCCAGGACGAAATAGAAAACGGCGATTGGGAGGCATATGACCCCTACACTTTGCCTGCGGAATTAGTTGACGTTATCCGGATGGCTGACCTTGGCGGATTGATGGAATTTGAATTGGAAGAGTGCAGGCGAAGATTTGGTTTAAACGAAATACTTTTATGGTACCACCTTGGGCAGGTGAAATTGAATTTGTTTCTCCTTATGGAGTGGGTGATTTGCCTTTTGACGAACCCTGCTCACCGCGGAAAGAAATTATTTTTCTTTGGCGGTGCCGCCGAGAAGCCTTATTTAATTGCCAGAAAATTGGCGCCAGCTTTTGGCGTGGATGAACATAGCATTGTCTATTTTGATTTCCCCAAGCCGGTAGCCGCCGAAACTCAAAAGTCAGACCTTGTGAAATATATTAAACGACTCACATCGGGAAAAAAGGTTAAAGGCGCGGTTTTAATTGACGTGGGGTTCTTTGGCTCCTTATTTGCGCCAGTGAAAAATGCCCTACATAAAATTTATGGCCCAATTCCTATTGACGGGGCATTGCTTCATTTTAGCGGCATCTTTAACAAAGAGATGGCCATCGAGGGTTACAATCATGTTATTTGGCTCAATCCTTCCTATGCGCAGAAATATTATGGAGACAGAAGGACGGGGGATTTGGCCAATTTTCTGCATGATGAATCCATGCGAAAGCGCCGGCTTATTTCTTTGAAAAACGGCCGGCCGAAATATTGCCAGTGGGATGAGCTTTATCGCTGGGATCCGGACGGCCGTAACCCGCAATTAAATCCTGATTATCATGATATAGGCAAGATGGCGATGATGCTTTATAAGGAAATTTATGGCATAGTGGACAATACTGATATTACCGGGCATTTTTTTATGATGCAGGCGATTTTTTATGAATTTGAAGTTCATTACCTTATGTCTGCGGCAGAAAGGGTTAGCAAGGCAATCAGCAAAGGATACAGCACCTCTCATAACGAACTGAATGGTATTGTTTTTCCGGTTTTTATTGGCGGGATATCCGTGGGAAATGCGAGCATTGCTGCGCAGGAATTTGCGGACAGGACTCATGAATTTCGCCAAAACGATGTGACCGCGCGACATCAAGCCGCTTTCCAGGGGGCTGCGCAAAAGCTCATCGGTCAGCTCGCATTTGAAAGACTACCCGACAGAAAGACGGAAGAATTCACAAAAGCAATCCTGCGGATCACAGGCGGCTTCTACCGCATTTACCGCTTTGAGGCTATCACCAAAGGCTGGAATGATTTTGTCGCGCACTGGCACGATATTGAGGCGGGCGAAATATTTTTTGACGAAGACATCCTTGCGGAGCTTGAAGGCCTGTCGATGGCCGATACGCGCGCGCCGCCGACCTTGGCGCAGGAATTTCTCTCCCGCGTTATTCTTTCATCCGTTTTCGACGATATTTCTACCGTCAGAATTCAACAGAAACTTTTCCCCGACCACTATCCTTTAAAACATCTTCTCGATCCGCTGCCCGGAGACTACATCTACAAGGGGCTTTTGAATGAGACTCTGCGTTTGTTAGTGGCAGCGCGCGGGAATAAATTTGACGTTTATCTTGGTAAAGAAGACATCAGATTATTTCGGATGACTCATGCCCTCAATGAAAAGTATTTCAGCGCGCTAATGGAGCGCGTCTTTGGTTCTCGTCAACCAAAGCCCGATGTTGTGTTTGTCAAACAACCGGTTTCTGATGAATTGCGTTTTCATTTATGGAACGCGCGTATTTTGAATTATCATGAAGAAATTTCTACCCGTGATAAAAATATCATTGTCTCCATTTTGCAAAATAAAGGCGATATCGTGGAAGGCTTTTACCTGCTTCTTAAATCAGAAATTTCCGCCGTAAGGCGGCAGGCCATTTTGGCGTTCTGCGATCCCGACTTTGCCGTTTCTCATGAGCAAAGAAAGAAAGTTATTGGCGCCCTCAAAAGAATTTTTAAAAGTGTTTCAGAGGCTTACCATGTCGAAGGAAGCGTTGTTATTCGCGCACTGGGCATCCAGCAGGCCCGGGAGGTGCTTGAAAAAATTTCCAGAAACCCTGTTTATCAGGATCACGCCAGGCATGCCCTGAATACGATTTGCCTGGCTATCGAGGGTGTTTCACGCGATCAACTTCACGGGATCATTTTACTGCCCTTCATCTTCGGGCTCACAGGGATGTTGGGGATGATCCAAGAGAAAGGCTACAGGATCGACGATGTCCTAGTCATTGGCGCGGGCCCGGCAGGACTCATGCTGGGAAAACTCCTCAAGGATTTAGGGTTGACATTCCAAATCGTAGAACAGGGCTCGATTGGCGAGTCATGGGAAAAAATCCCCGAATATCTGATGGTGCGTTTTCACCCTTGTGATTTTATCGGATTCGAAGGTTTTGAAAAAAATGTTAACTTGCGCAGCCATGAGAAAGTTTTAAGTTTTCTAAAAGGCTATGTCCGCTCCTTTCATCTGCGGAAAAGTATCCGGGAACGCATGAAGGTCGAGAAAATAACCCCCATCGAAATACGCAAAGAAAAGTTCTATGAAATCCTGGTGCGGGAAAGAAAAACAAATCTGGGAAAATTATTTTATGCCCGCAATGTTGTGTCGGCAACGGGGGTTTTCCATCACCATAGAAAGTTGGGCGTTGCCGGTGAGGATGATTTTCCGCAGAAAGTTTTGCGCGTTATTAAAGACAGCGATTTGGATCTTATCAGGGGCCGTGAATATAAGCGGGTGGTTGTCGTGGGCGCGGGAAATTCAGCTTTGCGCGTGGCTCTGTATTTCCGCCGCCGCGCTAAAGAAGTGGCGCTTATTTTTCCCGAGGAGGATATCCGCTGGAGCGATAAAACAGGCGTCCCCACAGACCCTGATCCGCAATACCGCAAACCGTTAGAACAGTGGCAAAAGTTCAGCCATGCGCGTGATGCGAAACTCACGATAGAAAACGGAAAGCGCATCACGCGCATTTTGGAGAATCAAATTATTATCCGTGACGCAAAAGATAAAGACCAGAAAGAGATTATTTATGACGCCTGTTATCTATGCGTTGGCTTTAGCCCGGCGGTGGATTTCCTGCACAATCAAGGGGTGGGCGTGAAAGACGGCAAGGTGCAGATCAATACCGCCACGCTGCGGGCCCTTGACTCTATCGATCAAGAAATTCCCGGATTTTATATTTTGGGCGTTGACCCGGTCACGCGGGCGGGAGTGACGATTTCCATGATTCGTTCCCAAGCCCAGGTGGTTGCCGGCCTTATTTTTGCCGGGGGAGTCAAAAAAGGTGATCGGATAATGGCTAAAAAAATATCTCCCCAAAGGCAAAGAGGGAAGGAATCGTTGAGCGGCTTTCTCTTTTTCTTGCCGACAGGATTATTCTCAAAAGGAATTATTTCGACAGGCCGGAATATTCCTAACAAAAAGGGTGCGGAAGGATTGTTGAGAGTCATTCTGCTATTTGTTGCAGTTACTATGCTGTTCTTTGGCGGCAAAAGAGTTTTTGGTCAAACGCCTTCCCGGCCCCCTCAAGAAAAAACTTTCCCAACAAAAACTGTTACCCAGAAAAAGTCATCCTCTTATGACACTCTTTTTATGAACGCCTCGGCATGGGGCGAATATGGAAATCCTCAAGAGGCCGCGCGCGCCAATTTGCGGGCGCTTCTTTTAAAGACGATTGACAGCGATTTGCCGACAATGGTAGGCGAGGGTGAAATGCTCGGCGAAGTTTACGGGGATTTGGCGGATTATATGTTTTTCCTTTTAGGACAGTTTGATGAAGGGATAAAAGGCCTTGATGTTGAAGATTCGATAGCACTATGGACCGACAGCCTTTCGCAAAGAAGCGAGGATTCGGCCAGAATTCGATTGATGCCGAAGCTTCGCCAAAGAATTTTAAAAGAATTGTCAGAAGAATTACGCCGTGCCGCCGAGCTTATTCCTGTTATGCTGTTTCCCGACAGCCTCCAGTATTTGCGCCCCAAAACACCTTTTGAGTTTAATGCGCCGAAAGATTCTTCTCTGCAGAAAATCGTTCCCCTGGATTCCTCAGGAAAACTTTTCGGGTTTGGGGCGGAAATGATAGGGCCGGGATGGATGATTTTTGCGGAGCCAGGGATTGCGTTTATCGTTTTAATTGCGCTCGCGGTAACAGGTGTTGTTGCGGTCTTCTTTATTCTTTTGTGTATGGTGGCGGAAAAAGTAACAATGCCATTCATGGGGGTGAAATCGATGAATGTGCGCCCTGCTGCGCGACATCCGCAGCAGGGCGCACCATCCCGCACGGCCGAAGAAATTGCGCGGCTTATCAAAGCGCTTGATGAACCCCAAAGGCCGGCTGCGGTGATTGTCGGCGGGAAAGATATAGTGGCAAATGCGCCGCAGATTAAGGAAATCATTTTGCGGCTGAAAAAAAATGATGTGCTTTTGGTTGGCGGATACGCGGCGAATGCGTTTAGTACGGCCAGAGTTTTTGGCGCGCCAGAAATCAACGAATCAATCGAAGAATTTCTGGCGCGCAAAGAGCGCGAGCTCTCACCTTCCTTTAATGACAGCGATTTAGGACGACTCAATCAAAAGCAGTTTAAAGAAGGGGAATCGGCTTATAGGATTCTTTCGCTGGCGCAAGCCCGGCGTGTTGAGATAGTGATTGCCGACATCAGCTATTTTAATTATCAGGGAAGATTCAGGTTTTATGATGACTTACCGCTTGACGATGAGATTACGTTTGTCACCCGCATTTTAGAGTCTAAAACCGTTTTTTGGATCGGCCGAGAGCTTGGTACGACCGCATCTTATGCCACGAGCGATATTGAGAAAATCATTCAAAGACAAGTTAGAGGACGCAAAATCACCAGCTTCACCGGCGAAGATGAAAACCCCGAATATCTTTTCGCCGCGCTTCATTTTCTTAATTCTGGCGGCACGCTTCCCAAAAACCTTCAAGAATTAGAAACGCCAATCGTGAAACTTCTCAATGAATCACACGCAGAACTTTCCAGCTTTGTTTTTCTATTCCCCATGCAGGCGCAGGAAAAGGGTACGCAAGATAAGGATCTCTTTGGTTTTGTTTTGCCGTTTTTAGCAATGGTACCAGTCATTTTAGCAGGGATGGTTGATGAAGTTGAAAAAGAACAATCTCCCAATGATTCTGATGAGAGGCTAAGCGAAATAGCCAGCCAATTTCAAAAACAAAGTTTTATGACCCAACTTATTCGTTATGATGCCTCTATGTCTCCATCGAAGCGTGGGGAAGAGCGCGAGCGTTTTGTCGATATGGCTATCGGTCAGTTGTTATTTTCTGATGATGATCGGCCGGTTGCATGGCGGCCATGGTGGGGAAATGGGCGTATGCAGGAGAATGAGATTTATTTGGACAAGCCTTCCTATACTACGGCCACTGTAATACGAGAGTTGGCGTCCAATATTAAGCATGCCGTCAATGATAAAAAAGAGCAAGGTGGGCTTCTCATGGCGTACCGGTTGTCGAGTAAGAATGGTAAGGAATTTATCGAAATTATTTCCAGAAATCTACGAGGAGCAATTAAAGATATCCGTAAGGCTGTTTCCTGGGGGCATTCTCGTCTTGAGGACAGTGATGGAAACGGGTTCCCGATGATTCTTAGTCCGGTCATTGACTCGTTTCAAGGGAAAGTAGTGATTGAATCTATGGGGAAGGGGCAGTCTTTTATAAAAACCCATGAATGTATTTATAGTGAAGCTTACTACAGGAGATTTGTTTTAAACCGGAGCCGTCATTTTTCATCCGATATCACGACGGGCGTGCAGATATCTGTTTATATCCCAAGAGACGCTTGGGCAGGTTTACGCGCCTGTGATGGAAAGTTTTTTTATGAAGCGGATGAGGGCGATAAAGGAAGGGCCCTCTACGGATGGATGTTTTCCGGTATGGGTATTCTTGTGATCGCGGCGGTTTTCAAATGGCTTATCCAGCATCGCGGGGATTTGGGAAAAGTCAGCATGGCAGCGCTTTTCATCTCCCTCGCTTTTTTCACGCCGAAAGTATTCGCACAAACTCCGCAGGACAAGACAAAAAAAGAATATTTAGATCTCCAGATCGTCGATTACACGACGTTTTACAAAGAAGCCCGGGAATGGGAGCGATTTTTAGATACTTTGAAAAAATCACAGGGAATGAAAGATGGGGATTTTGCGCGTTGGTTAAAAAATAATTTTTTAACCGTTCAATCGATACGCACTTACATTGCCCGCGCCGATATCGCCGGGTTTCTCCTCGAACTTGCCGAAAACGATATTCCGTTGATATTGAGAAACAACGTTGAAGATGCCAGAGGTTTAAACTGCCTCTATGAGGATCTCTCTTATCAAATTTCATGGGTTCTGATTTTTTACGAAGAAGATATGGAGGATACATCCGCTGTCGGACGTATCCGTGATTTTACCAAGTGGCTCGATAAAATAGCCGAGCCTTACAGCGAGATCGACGGCCAGAAATCTGACGGCATAAAAGCCGTTACGGAAAATGTCAAGCCCATGATTGAAGCAGAATTGACACAGCGAATTTATGCCCTTGTTAAATCACTTCCTCTTCCCCCTGTTTTTCCGCGCGAGCTTGAAAAACTTTTAACGCCCAAGCCGGACTCTCATCCCGATTCCAATCGTCTTCATGGATTCTTTATGCCGATGATGATCCCGTTGGGCCTGATTTTTGACGGCGAGCAAGAAACGATAGCGGCGGCTTCTTCGCTTGCCGGGTGGCTTAAGCCGCTTTTGGATTACGGGCTCCTCGCTTTGGGCGCGGCGCTCACGGGTTTTGTCATTTGGCAGATTGCCAAGGGATTTAAGAATTCTAAGAATTCGGAAAAACTTCCGGAGCTTCTTTCGGAAGAAGACGGCGACTCTTTGGATGAAGCGCCCAAGCTTCCCGAATACGGCCCCGCAATTTTCATTGAGCCAAAGGCGCGGGAAGCGCTTGAAGAAATCACCATGACCAATGAATTGCGGAATTACCTGATGGAATGTATCAAAAATCCCCATGGACAAAAACGCGTTTACCTTTTGCATTATTTCGACAACAAGGCCGGCACCCTTAAGGCCGGCGGCATCGTCGAGGTTATCGCGATGAAATCTTTTACATTTGTTGTTTTAATGAAAGACGACAAGACGGAAACGCGCCGCATGCCCGAGCAATTTATCTTTGATGAAATCGCCGAGAAAAATCCGCAAAAAGTTGTTTTCGTTTTTGAGAAAGACAAAAAGAAAGAAGAGCCGTTGGAAGAATTTGAAAATATCTTTTCCAATAAAATGCCGGTTTTGCTTCCCGACCACAGGCGTGTGGCGGCAACGCCTTTGGACAGGCGGTTTTTTAAAGAGGTGTTGGACAAAGAAGGAATCCCGACGCTCGCCGCCCAAATGAGCCAGGATAAATTCAATCCCAGCTATATGTTTTATAAACTCAACAAGCTTCAATTCCGCCATCGCCGCGCCCTTTATTTTGCCGCGATAAAATTCAGCAAAATCTATAGGGCGGGCGAAATTTACTGGTGGCTCCAGCGGTATTTTAACCGCTTCATGGAAGGCCTCTTTTTTGCCGCTATCCTTGACCATGCCGCGGGCTTAGGCGTTTTAAGCCAATATGATTTTGTGATTTACATTTTGGGCTTAACCGCCATTCCCATTTTCATAAGCCCGATTATCGCCAAGGCCGTGGCCAAAATTGTGCGCCTGCGACGGGACATTCGAAGCGGCAATGAACGCGGAAGCCTTTGGCAGAGAAAAATCCAAAATCAAAAGGCCGTTGGGATCATCATAAAGTCTTTTTCGCGCTTGGGTTTTGCCAACGCGGCTTTATGGATTCTTTTCTTTCTCTTGATTCCTAAAAATATTTTAGGCGGCGTGTTTGCGGATTGGCCGATCTTTCATCTTTCATCGACGGTATATCTGGCGGTTTTCATTTCCTGGTGGATTCTTGAGCGGATTTTAAGCGAATTTATCGGGCAGTATTGGAACGAGGTAACGGTGGGCGCCATTGTTACCAATGAAGGGGCTGTCAAAAAGGGTTTTGCCCGTCAATACGAGGTGATTGAGAATTTCAGCAATGTCTTGAACGATATCATCAGCACGGCAGCTCTAGCGACGGCTGTGGGGATTTATACACTGGAATGGTTTGGGGCCCTGGGGCCGATGTTTGCCGTGTTTTCGCTCGCGGCCATCACGTCGTGGTTTATCCTGCCATTTCTGGGGAAAGAATACGATTTATCCTTGGAAATTGACGGCAGTATTTTTCTTGAAACCGCAAAGGAAAATGAACACACCTTAAGCGATAGTGCAGTCCTTGCTATTAACCCCAAAGATATCCGCCTTCGAAACGCCACGCCCGTGAAAATTGGCGATGGGACATCATGGATGCCGTGGCTGGAGGAATTGCGGGTGAAAATTATTTCTAAGATTGAGCCACAAATTATACGTAAAAGAAACCACATCGAAATCGTGATTTCCCATACGCCGCGCCTGCGCCTTAAACGCAGGTGGGGGCGCATTCGAGAAGGAAGGGATTTTGTGGTGGAGAAAACAGGCGAGGGCTTCGAAATCGTTTTTGCGCCGGAAAGCGCAGGAAAGCTAATCTTTAAATCGTTAGGGAAAATTGCCCGCAAAAGAACAGGGATTGCCTGGATTCGCGACGGAACGCTGGTCAAAAAGATGCACATTGTCTTGGCGGCCACGGCCCTTGCGGCGATGGAATTTATACGCGGGGATAAAAAAGCAAATTACACTTTGGAGTATCTGATTAACAAATTCTTTGGATACTCTGGTTTGAATGCGAAAAAAAAGATGGAAAAGTTTGATGAGGAACACGGTGGAAATGTGTTTATATCCATCGATGAAGCCATGGACCGCTATGATGAATATATTAAAAGAGATTACGGGAGCGTGGAACTGTTTGAAGGAGCGGAGGATTTGCTCACAAAAATTCATGAAGCGGGAATAAAACAATTTCTCATTTCGGGCTATTCGCATAAACAAATTCAAGAATGGCTAACAACAGAAATAGGCAGAAAGGTCGCTCCATATTTAGAAGCCTATGGCGCGGGAGATATAGAAGGAGATGATGCTGAGGCTGTGCACCTTGAAAAAGGTAAATCCCAATTCGAGTATATTAAGAAAAAATTTGGCATCAAAAGATTTGTCTTTATCGCCGATGCGAAAAGTGAAATGCTTTTAATGGCAGACCATAAAGATTGGCTGAATTTATCGCTCATTGGTTTTGCAAACCAGATTTCCCGTGAATCGGTTTATCAAGCCGTTCACGAAATAACCGATGGGAAAATAGAAGTCGATGTTCAAGAACTGAATTTGCCCGATCAAAATAAAATTGAAAGTAGTCTTAAGGAATCTGGCGCTGATTTCACGATTAATAGTATAAATGAACTTCGTGAATACTTTGAACGCGAAGGGATTTTCACGCAAAGTCAATCAAACGATGATGGAGAAGTTTCTTTAAGCGCCATGGCCTTGCCGTTTCTCAGCGGGGGAGAGATTTTGGGGGCGATGGCGGGCGGGTTATCTTTTACAATGTTGGCAATGGCGACAAGTCATCATCACAACCAAGGCGCCTCCGACTCTTCTATTCTTGAAAGAGAAAAATTTTTGCTTCACTACGCGACGTATAACGCGGAAACACTTTTACGGGTGAAAGAATTAAAAGCTAAACTTTTGCAAAGACATCCGCTCAATCATTTTGAACGGCGAGATTTGGCAAATTACCTGACTCTGGTGGATTTGGATTTGGATGGCAGATTTGGTGATCTTTTTGAGGGAATACCTTCTATCCGATATAAGATTCCGCATGATATCGATAGCGGTGAGCTGTTTTTTGGATACCGTTTTCCGCCCTCGAAAAACCTTGTTTCTTTAAAATCAAAATTATGGGAGGCCCTTTCGTTTGGCCCCGATGAAGTGATTGTTGATTTGGGGGCCGGTTTTTGTGCAGACAGCATTTTCCTGGCCCGGAAGTATCCGGAAATCCAAATGATTGCCATTGAGGCCAATGCGGAAAATATTTACCATGCTTTTCTTGCTATAGAGAAATCGCAAAAACATTTAACGAATTTAAAAATTCTTTTAAGGGATTTTCGCTCCTCGGCGGATGGGATCCCATTGAAGGACCATTCGGCCTCTAAAGTATTGGTGCTTAGCGATATTTTCTTTGAGCAGGATGCGGAGTGGATCTGGCATTCGTTCGAAGAAATCTTTCGCGTCATCGCGCACGGCGGCCAGGTTGCTTTCTTGGGTTCCCAAGGGCTTTCCATCATTGCAGATGCCGCAAAGGAATCTGGTGTCCGAATACATAGGAAAGTGTTAGGGGCAAAAAAGGTGTGGGATAAATTGTTTCTGGTTTTGTTTACAGTTGAAAAGCCGCGTTTATTGAAAGATGCACGAGGAACGGTAGAAGAGAAAGATGCTCTCTTGGCGCTTGTTTTTCCATTTTTGGGCGGGGGAGAGGTTTTGGGTGCGGCGGCGATGTTTATGTTGGGGCTATTAGCTGATGGAAACGCTCGTGCGGAAAATTCCTTCAAGACTTATCCCTCACCGCCTTCGGACAACGACGATCCGGATTATTTCTTCTTAGGTTTATTGACGGAATTGGAGGCGGCACACCAGCCTTTATATATCCGTGTGCCGCCTCCTTTAACAGCAGGGCACCTTGAACGATTTTGGGATTACGGCTTTCAAGAAGAAGGGGCCTTGCGCTCACGGACATTTGAAGTCATTACACGGCTTTATCGTGAAGACGGCATTGAAGAAATTATTACGTTTCCTTCGGGGGAATCATTTACCCGCCCAGCCCAGGAGCTTTTACTGAAGTTGCGCGATCCCATCGATTTGCTTGGTAAAAAAATAAGCGTGATCCATCTTTACCTTTCTGGTCAAGAATCCATTGATAAGGCCATTGTCAGCAGCAAACAAAGGCGTTTATTGCTTAAACCGTGGGGAAGGGGAAAGGAATTCTTGGCAGGTTATTCGGGTGACAAAAGGACGGCGGTTGATACCTTTAGTCTCGTTTTGTCAAAATTTAAGACTGTTGGTTTATTGCCCCTAACGCTACCGGATGAAAAAAGTCGCGCTGCGTTTCTGTCCTTATTGACCAGTGACCCCCAGGCACGTTTAAAATACGCAGGGCTCGTTAAAACCGACGAGGAATTAAAAGAGAAGGTTGAGAATCTTTCGCCCAAAATAGTTTCTCTCGAAATAAAAGCACCGCTGATAAAACCCAGATCCTTAGGGGATGAGTTTAAGCGGATTGGTGAATATACTTGCGCCACCTCAAGCGTTTGGATAAAAACCTTTTCTGGGGCCTTTGAGGGGTACTACGTTACACCTGAAAGTATGGGTTCCAGTGCTGATCGCTACGAAAAAATCAAAAGATACCTTGAAGGTGAGAGATCTCAAAATCCCGTCGGTCCGGAGGCAAAGCTATATGATGCATTTTTTACGCAGGGCACAGAGCAGGGGGGCGTAAGGAAAGTGGTGGAGTCATTTCTGTCTACTTTGGGCGACCTTATCCTTGCTCCCGAGGAAGAAATCTTAAATTCACCGGAAAAGGCGTTTGCCACCCTCAGTTTGGCGGCGTGGAGCGAGGCTGTTTACAAGCTGTCAAAAGCTCAAGGCAGGATGTTGTTTATAGGCTACGAGTTTTTGGAAGAAGAGGCAGGAGATGTTTTTGAAGTAATAGTGAATCACTCTGCGTACGGGGATAATGAAATTCAATTTTGGCATTCTATTTTATTTCCGCTGGGAATAAGCGGTGCGGACATGGATAAGGTAAGTAACTTATTGGCGCGTTTGAAATTTGGAGGCCAACCGCCTTTTGGCAAGTATAGTAGAGTTGCCAGGCTATCGAAGCCGCTGATGAATAGTATGGACCCGATAAACAAAGATCTGCAAGTTTTGCTTGTGGGCCAGGGCCAGAAGTTTTTTCTGACTGTTGTTTTTGATCTTTTATTTGATACGCTCCGGTCGCCCGCCAATGTAAACCTCAAAACAATGATCAACAATACTTTATCGTTATATCGCCCTGTGCTTATTCAAGAGAATCGTTTTCAAGTATATAGAACAACGCTGAGACGCACACAAATTGAACTGGCAATGAGCGTTAATAAATGGGTAGAAATACACCATACGCTTGCTCCTCAAGAAATGCGTAGCCCTGATATTTTCCTGCCTCACTATACAGGGAAATAAAGACGGTGAAATGACAGTTTTGTGGTTTTGACGATATCCTTTTGTTTGCAAGAGGTTGTGATAAGATGAGAGAAAGTTTCTTTTGTAGGAGTAGGAAGTTATCTTTTTAGAAAACAAAATTCCAAATTGGGAAAGATTTCCAACCAAGAAAGGATTTTTCACCACAAAATTACTAGAATCATTTTTCTCGTCGGGAAAAAATCAATGCGATGACAAAAAAGTTTTAAAAATAATTTGCATTTGGTCAAAAAGCGTTTATACTACAACTAAGCCACGGAAATACGGCGCCTTTGAGGGGCGCTCAAAGCTCGTGGCTGTTTTTATCGGTATTTATTTCGTAAGTTAAGATATTTCAGGGAGTTTCAAGGTGACGACTGCAGTTAAAACCGCCCAAAATAAGAGAAAAAATATGAGGTACGATTGTATTGTTCCGGTTGAAGGCAAGCGCGGGAGTGCTTTTTCCGGCAGCCAAACGGTGGATATCAGCCGCAGCGGCGCCGGATTAATTGTTTCAAAGCCGATTCCCGTTAACACCAAAATGGCTGTGCAGCTTGATTTAACGGAAGACGGCGAGCCGATTATCGCCATTGGCGAGGTGCGCTGGGTGACCCAGCTGCCGGATTCCAACGCGTACCGGGTGGGGCTTTCTTTTGAGATTCCCTCGGATTCAAAATCGCGGGTTAATTCGTTTTTAAAATAGCTTTAAAAGCCGCGTTTAAACAGCGGCTGGTGAGAAAGATAGGCAGGCAAATGGAAACACAAACGGCAAGTGATCGGCGGGTTTTTGAACGTTTTACGGCCCGGTTTCCGGTTAAGCTAAAAGACGCGCGCGCGGATTTCGGCACAAATGTTTTTTTGCGTGATGTTTCCGCGGATGGAGCGCGTATCGCGACCAACGAGCAGCCAATTCTTAATGACAAAATTGATATCCTTGTGAAAGTTCCCGATGGTTTTGACCCGATGCCTTTAAGTGGACGGGTGGCTTGGATCAAAGATGCCGGCGTCAGTAGCTGGGAGGCTGGTTTGCAATTTGAGACGCCTCGCTTGATGTCAACACAAAGGTTGTTTAAGTTTTGCCAATAGAATCATTCCTGCCGTTTTCTGCTCAATAATTCCCTGAAAATTCTTGACCGCCAATTACGCGCGTGATAAACTCACGCAATATTTTAGCGGATAGCGTAGAGCGGACAGTTAAGGGGATGCTCTATTCGCTAAACGCTATGCGCTAACCGCTCATAGCATTCAAATCAAACCACTTAAATATACGGAGCAGTCCCAATGAACTACGGTCATTTCTCGTCGGATAATCTCGAATACATCATCACCAATCCCAACACGCCCCGCCCGTGGATCAATTATTTGACAAACGAAAATTATTGTTCGATTATTTCCCAGTGCGCGGGCGGGTATAGTTTTTATAAAGACTGCCGCACCAATCGCCTGACGCGCTGGCTTCCGGAAAACTGGCATTTTGACCGTCCGGGCAAATATATTTACGCGCGTGAAGGAAAAAAAGCGTGGTCGTTATCCTATCAGCCACTTCGCGTCAAACCCACATCATATCAGTGTCGCCACGGCTTAGGCTACACGACCATTGAGGCTGTTAATAACGGCGTGCAATCCGAAGTAACTTATTTTGTTCCTGAACATGAGGATTGTGAAGTTTGGATTGTGACACTTTCCAATAAGACAAATAAAACCCGCAAGCTTGAGCTTTTTCCTTATGTTGAGTTTCTCATTGGAGATTATCACGAGGAACTTCGTTACCGTAACATTATGAATCTCTATAGCCGCATTTGGTTTGATAAATCCCACAAGGCGGTTTTTGCTAAAAAGACGGCGCAGTGGCAGGGGATGAATATCCAACCTTTTGACACGCTTCTTTTCTTTGCCTCGTCTTTGCCTGTTTCTGGTTGCTGCACGCAAAAAGACGCGTTCTTGGGAAGGTATAATACCGAGGAAAAACCGGAGGCTGTTCTCGGTGGAAATTTTAAGAATTTTCCTTTATGTTCCGGCGAGGACGGCATCGGCGCCTTCAAGCATAATTTGACTTTAAAACCTAAAGAGACGAAAACGTTTACCGTGGTTTTAGGGCAGACAACGGGCGTTCCCGCTATTACAAAAATTCTTGCCAAATACCGCGATGTCAAACTCGCTCAAAAAGAATTAAATAATACTAAAGAAATCTGGCGCCAACGCATCGTCGGCAATATTGTCGTTGAAACGCCCGATAAAGATTTCAACACGATGATGAATGTCTGGGTGAAATACCAAATGTATATTTGTAACCTTTGGTCGAGATCGCCCAGTTTTTATCATGAAGGATCGGGAGGGCGCGGCTACCGCGATTCTTGTCAGGATTCCGAAGGGATTGTTTCCATTAACCATGAAATGGCCCGCAAGAAAATTCTTAAAATTGCCTCTTTGATCCGCCGCGACGGGACATCAGCTCCGGGTTGGTCGGATACCAGCGGCCCCAACAAACATCGTCCCAACAAAGACCATCAGATCTGGTTGACCGCGACCGTCAGCGCCTATATTAAGGAAACCGGCGACAAAAGCATTCTTTCACAATACGCTCCTTATCTGAAAGACCGATGGATCGGCGGCTGGGAGATTGACGGAAATTTTAAAGGTGACGCCCAATCAGACGGAGAAGGAACACTGTTTGAGCATTTAGAAAAGAATCTCATGTTTTGTTTTAATGATGTCGGTGAAAAAGGTTTTCCGCGCATCGGCCACGCGGATTGGAACGACGCCATTGATGCCGCCGGCATTCGCCACAAAGGTGAAAGCGTTTGGCTGGCGCAGGCATTGGTGCGTTCTTTAAAAATGTTGGCGGATCTCTGCGTACTCATTGGCGAAGAACAAAAAAAGAACGAATATCTGCAAATGGCCCAAACGATGGATGAACGCGTCAACGCTCTTTGCTGGGATGGAGCGTGGTACGTTCGTGGTTTTGACGACGACGGCGTTGTTTACGGAAGCAAAAACGACAAAGAAGGGAAAAGGATTTACATTAACACGCAGGCGTGGGCGATTATGTCGGGCGTTGCGCAGGGTGAACGCTTAAAAGAAGTTTTGCAATCCGTTGATAAAAATTTAAATGGGCCCCATGGCCTGGCGCTTTTTTATCCGGCGTACTCCTCGTGGGTCAAACGCTTGGGGCGCATCAGCATGTTTTCCGAAGGAACAAAAGAAAACGCGGCCGTGTTTTGCCACGCAGCGACTTTTATGATTGTCGCCTATGCAATGGCAGGATGCGGCGATAAGGCGTATGAGGCTATGAAAAAAATTATGCCCAATGCGCAAAAGAACATGGATTTGTATAAAACCGAACCGTATGTTTATGCAGAATATTTGGTCGGCCCGGAAAATCCTTACCGCTACGGCGAAGGTGCTTTTACATGGATTACCGGAACATCCGGCTGGACTTTTATGGCGGGAATAGAATGGGTGATGGGCGCGCGCCGTGATTTTGACGGGCTGCGCATCGATCCTTGTATTCCCAAAAAATGGAAAAAATGCTCCATCCGCCGTCCGTTTCGCGGAGATATTTATGAAATCGAAATCCTTAATCCCGATGGTAAAGAGCGCGGCGTAAAGCAGCTTTTTGTCGATGGCAAAGAGGTTAAAGGGAACTTGGTTCGCCCCTTTGGGGATGGAAAGACACATAAAGTAAGAGCGGTATTAGGATAGACGGCCCACCAGCCCTTTGGGGCCGTCGAGGTCTCGCCATCCTAAAGGATGGCGACGATTTTAGGGTGACAGACGCACGGGGTAATTTTCTGTGATATACTAAGTTCGCATGAAAAAACTTTCCCTGCTACTCCTTCTTATTTCCTTCCTCGGCTGTGCCCCTTCAGCAAGAAATGCAAATTCCATTACCGTCTGGCACTGGATGACGGACAGAGATGACGCTTTTCTCAAACTCGCCCAAGATTACGAACAACAAACCGGCATCAAAGTCAATTTCGAATTATACGCTCCCTCCGATGCTTACTCGCAAAAAATCATTGCCGCCGCCCAGGCGCGCGTCCTTCCCGACATTTTCGGTGTTTTAGGAGAAAAGAAAGTCTTTGCCTCCTTCGTCGAAAATGGTTTTGTCGCCGATGTAACTGAAGATTTCAAAGCCAATAACAATGAGTGGGAAAATTCCTTCTTCCCTCAAGCCACCGCCGTCAATCGCTTTGAAGAGGGTAACATTTACAAGATTAAACCCGGCATCTACGGCGTTCCCATCGACGTTACGAATATCCAAATGCTTTACAACAAAAAACTTTTAGCGCAGGCCGGTATCCAAGAGCCGCCTAAATCATTTCAGGAATTTTTGGACGATATCCGGGCGCTCAAGCGAATAGGTATTAACGGTTTTGTTTCCGGCTGGGGAGAGGCGTGGATGATCGATTGTTTTTCCTCGAATTATGCTTTTAATATTTTAGGCGAAGAAAAAATCATGGCCACTTATCGAGGCGAGGTGCCTTACACGGATTCCGGATGGATTCAGGTTCTTACAATTTTTAAAACTTTGGCCGACGAAGGGGCTTTAGTCCCGGGCATCGTCACAAAAGGAAATAAATTTGCCGAGCAGGATTTCGCTTTGGAGCGCGCGGCATTCGCTTTTAACGGTTCGTGGTGTGTCAATGTTTATCACAAGATGAACCCTGGCCTTAAGTACGGTGTTATGCTTCCGCCCAAGATATCTAATTCTTTCCCGATGAAAATATGGGGCGGGGCGGGCTCGTCTTTTGTTGTCAATCAGGCTTCGAAAAAGCGGTCAAAGGCGATTGATTTTTTAAAATGGCTGACAGCCCAAAAACAGCAGGCATACCTTGCGGCGCAAACAAAAAATCTACCGGCAAATCAACAAGCCCTTTCCTCTCTTGGCCCTGTGTTGTCGGGTTTTGCCGAAGGCACAGATGATACGACCCATCCGGCAATATGGGAAGTCAACGAGGACGATCAGGTGAGCGAAAAATTTACAAAAGGAGTCCAGTCGATTATTATCGGGGACAAAACGCCGGAAGAAGTCGCGCGGGAAGTCCAGGCCGCCAAAGAAAAGGTTATGGCAAAAGAAAGAAGGCGAAACAAGTAACATGCCGGAACTTTTAAACAAAAACAACAGGGCTGTGAGAGCGAACGGTCATTTCACCAGCTTTTTATTTATTTTACCCGCCGTCCTTATTTTCTGCACGTTCTACGTCTATCCTTTCATCGATATCTTTAGGCTTTCCGTTCTTGAATGGAACGGCATTGATGCCATTCAATTCAAAAGAGATTTCGTGGGCTTTCAGAATTTTATCGATCTTTTTCAAGACGGTGAATGGTGGCGTTCTTTGCAAAACGCGGGATTTATTACGCTCATTGCGTTGACTTTTCAAAATGCCTTGGCTTTCGCGCTTGCCTTGGCTTGTGACCGCGAGCTTAAGATGAAGAATTTTTACGCGGTGGTATTTTTTATCCCGCCTGTTTTATCGGAAGTTGTTGTTGGTTTGGTTTGGATATGGATCTTAAATGCGGGAACACAAAACGGCGAACAGATTGGGTTTCTTAATCATATGCTTGTCAAAACGGGATTGCCGCATTTGGTCAACAACTGGCTGTCCGATCCAAGGACGGCGCTACCCTGCATTGCCATCGTGCATTCCTGGAAAGGTTTTGGATGGGGATTTCTCATGTTTTTAGCCGGGCTCCAGACAATCGACCGGCAGCTTTATGAAGCCGCGAAAATGGACGGGGCCGGAAATTGGAGCGTTCTTAAAAATGTCACTCTTCCTTTGATGATACCCGTTATTCTCGTCGTTGTTATCCTGACAATTTTGGGATCCATGCAGGCGTTTGTCCTTATTATTTCCATGATTGGCAGAAGCGGTTTGGTTGATTATACCTCCGTTCCCGTGACGGAAATTCTGGATTCGATGTTAAAAAACCACGACTTCGGCTATGCCTGCGCGCAGGGCGTTAGTTTTGGCATGATCCTGATTGCGGTTTCTTTCGGGTTTAAATTTTTCTCAGACAGGTTGAAGCAGGTGTAATCCTTTCTTTTTTTGGCGCGGGACCGGGAGCTCATTTGATGAAAGCGAATTACGACAAAACACTAAAAGTTTTAGGCATGGTGGGCCTGCACACTTTTTTAATGGCTACGGCCATGATTTGTTTGTTTCCGCTTTTCTGGATGTTTCGCTCGTCTTTGATGAGCCTGGACACTATCTTTACGGACAAATCTTTGATTCCTTCTACGGTGAATTTCGGCAACTATGTTAAGGCGTGGGTTGAGGGAGGTTTTGGAATATATTTACTTAACAGTGTCATTTATACAGTCACGGCTGTCACGGGAATCGTTATTGTCGCCTCGTTGGCCGCTTTCGCGTTTTCGCGCCTTCATTTCCCCGGAAAAAATTTCTTCTTCTACATGTTTGTCGCCGCGATGATGATTCCTTTGCCGGGAAGTTTTGTTCCCCTGGTTGTTTTGGTCAACAAACTGGGATTAGCCAATACGCGCATCGGCTATATTCTTTGCATGATCAACGTCGGGCTTTCGATGAGTATTCTTTTGCTAAAAATCTTCTTTGATAAAATGTCGTCGGATCTTGAAGACGCGGCGCGCATCGACGGATGCTCAAAACTCGGAATCTGGTGGCATGTCGGATTGCCGCTGGCCCGGCCGGCTTTAGGCGTTATCGTTATTTTTAATTCCCTCAATGTTTGGAATGAATATCTTTTGGCACAGCTTCTTTTAAACGAAAAAAGCCTTATGCCTATTCAAATAGGGCTAATGAAGTTTCAGGGGGCGCACAGCGTTGATTATCCGGTTTTAATGGCGGGTTTGACCATTGCCGCCGTTCCCATCATTTTTGTGTATTTTGCGATGCAAAAACACATTATGAAGGGTTTTTCCTACGGGGTGACTGGAGGGCAATGAAAAAAAGAAATTGATTGCATACGCTCTTAATTGGAAGTAATGTAAAACTCTGTTTTTCAAAGCGTCTTAGCTAAAACGAAGCATCAAAAGGGAGAAAATAAATGGCGCAAGCGACGAATCCGTCAACCCACCATACAACGGCCCGCGAGGACCGCGTTCCTTTCTTTCAGAAAGTCGTATACGGCATAGGGTCGTTTGTTAATCAATTTCAGGCCGCCGCGATTGGCCAACTGATTGTTGTCTTAAACGTTGGGTTGGGCGTGAATCCCGCTTTAGTCGGCTGGATCGGAGCCATCCCCCGTTTTATCGATGCTTTTTCAGACCCCCTCATTGGTTACAGTTCAGATAACACCCGGACCCGTTATGGGCGCCGCAAGCCGTGGATATTTTTTGGCGCGATTACTTCCGGGATTCTCCTGGCTCTCATGTTCCAGCTTTATAAAGGGCACAGCGAGATTTTCTATTTTGGCTATGTGTTAGCAATTCAAATCCTTTTCGTCATCGCTTTTGCTTGTTATTCCATTCCCTGGATCGCGTTGGGATATGAAATGACGCCCGATTATCATGAGCGGACACGGTTGCAGGCGTTCGCGAGCTTTTTTGCCCAGCCTGTTTGGATGATCGCGCCCTGGTTCTTTTCGATCATGAGCAATAAAGCTGTGTTTCCAGATATCGTAGCCGGCGCCCGAACCCTTGCTATCGTCGTCGGAGCCTTCATCCTGGTCGGAGGTATTCTTCCGGCTATCTTTAATAAAGAAATCTACGGCAATCTGCCGAAACCCCAGAAAGAAAAAGGCTACACGAATGTCATCAAAGACCTTTTGCATAATTGTGCAACCGCTTTTAAGTGCGGCCCCTTTGTCAAGTTGTGCGCGGTAACATTCCTGATTTTCAACGGATTTATGCTGGCTTCTGCCTTTACGTTTTATGTTATTTGCTTTTACGTTTACGGTGGCTCGCAGCCTATTGGCGCCACATCAGCCATGGATATCATGTGGCATAGCGGGGGAACGTTGATCGGCATGTTTGGAACTTTTAGTTCCGTTTGCGCCTTCGGCGCCATTTCCCTGACCGCCTGGATTTCCTCCAAAATCGGCAAGAGAAAGGCGTTTCTGTTCACCATGTCTCTGGCCGTCATCGGTTACGCCCTGAAATGGATAGGGTATAACCCCGCTCATCCCTATTTGCTCTTGATTGCGGCGCCCTTTCTGGCGTTTCATTTGGGGGCGCTGTTCACAATCGTTCCTTCGATGGTTGCCGATGTCTGTGATTATGACGAATTGCAGACCGGCACCCGCAGGGAAGGAATGTATAGCGGTATTTACTGGTGGATACAAAAGCTCGGAATGGCCGGCGCTTCGGTTTTGGGTGGATACCTTCTTAATTGGACTGGGTTTAATATCGCCTCAGGTATTGGCCAAAAAACTTCGACTTTATTTCTGATGAGGCTTTGCGATATCGGCATTCCGATTATAACCACGTTGGTTGCCATTTACATCATTGCGACCTTTGACATCTCGGAAGCTAAGGCCTATGACACCCGTAAAGAAATAGAAAGGCGAAGAGAAGAAAGACGCAAAGAAGAAAGGCGATCAGAGGAAAGGCGCGGAAAAGAGTAATGGTTCGACGCGCCCTTTTGGGGCTTGCTCACCATTGGATTGAAGCGTCGAACCACCCTGAGCGAGCGAAGCGAGTCGAAGGGTCACCGTTAGCTTGAAAAAAACATGGCAAAACACCTCTCACATAAAAACATAAGCTCAAAGACAATTATTATTTTCCCCTACCGCGGGTATGAGAATAATAAAAAATGTGAATGGTATTTTTGGTGGACGGTGGAAAGATGCAAAGAAGTTGACCCTAAGCCGATTGTTGTGCTCCCAAGAGATACGGTCATTCGGCAGGATGCCGTTTCTTTTATCAAGGATGAACGATATAAGACTCTCGAGGTTGTGCAAACATGGTCGGTTGACACCTGTCAGACATGGCTTGCCGGTTGGGGCCACGTGCTCGATCATTATCCGCAGGTCGAGAGGATTGTGCAAATACCGGGCGACCTTGATTATGTCAATGAGGATGTCGAATTCTATAACAACCTCAGCGGCTTTATTCGGACAACAAACGCGGATATAACCATAGGAGATTTTGGAACGGGGGACAAATACAGCGCCAAAAGCTTGGTGGATACTTACGGCTCTTATCCGCTTTTAGCAAACTGGTTTCCTGAAATCTCGCGAAGTATCAGATCCTTACCGCTTCATCGATCGAGATCGGAATTTCTTAACATCAAAACATCTGTTTTACGCGATCTTTTAATCAATAACCGGAATTTTGCTTACGAGCAAACCTTGAACTTTCTCATCAAAAGTTGGAATTTCGACGAGGCAAAATGGAAATACAAGATATCCACCTATTCCTTAGGAAGCTTATCCGACAATAAATCTTTTAGGGATTACAGAGTGTGTCTTGATCAAATAGAGAGAATTGAGCGGATGCTGTCTTTGTTATGGCGGGAAATCAGGGAGCCAAAAAAGAAGAACGGTGTCAGCGATAAAAAATTTGAAGAACAATATACGGTGTTTAGCGATGAATATGACAAGCTTTATGCTAAATCAAACAGCATCATAGAAACCGCCAGAACGACTCTCAGAGCTCTCCTGGGTGTATAATCAATGAAATCTTCAGCGTCTAGCGGACAGCGTTTAGCGTTTAGAAAAATCGTTTTTTTAATGGTTTTTCTCTATCCGCTATTTGCTATACGTTATACGCTAGCCCAAGAAATTTCCTCCAAAGAGCTCGTTCGTCAAGCATGGGAAGCCTCTTCCCAAAGTAATCTCCCAAAAGTTATTGAACTCTCCAATCAGTGCGTCATGCTTTTTACCGGCAAGGCCAAAGAACAGGCATCGCAGTTGACAAGCTTTCCGAAGCGCGGCGAAGAGGAAAAATATCAAGAACTTGACAGCGTGGCGACATGTCTTTTTATCCAGGCTGAAGCATTGATGAATCAAGGCAGGGCCGATGAGGCAAAAATACTATTTCATCAAATTATCGATGAGTATCCCTGGGCACAGGCGTGGGATCCCAGGGGCTGGTTTTGGTCTATTAAAGAAAAGAGCCAGGCCAGTATTGACATGCTGGAAGGGCGTATTAAAAAGGAAGAACCCAAGAAGGAAGTCAAGAAATCCATTGTTTCAAAGCCGGCAATCTTCTTTAAGGGGAAAGAGGCCATCGTTGATTACACGAAGTATGGACAATTTATCGGCGGAGGAACAAAGGATTACCGGTATGAACTCAGTGACCCCAAAGGCCTTTCCGAGGCTGTTGGCGAGGGGATTTATCCCAATACGGGCGCCGTTTTAAAAGACCCGAATTACAAAAAAGTAAAGGGGGAAGGGCGGCTGGAAGGCAGCCACTGGGATTTTGTGAATTCTGAAGATTTGGAAGCTGCTTTTTATAAGTGGGCAACGGCCCCCGAGCCGTGGGGTGTTAAGCTTTTCTACATCGGAGTTATTTTTGAAAAAGCAAAAATGTATGAGGAGGCACTTAAGGCCTATCATGCCATCGTTGTTCATTTCCCCGGATCAACGGGCTGGACGTATTGGCAAACTCCGTGGTATCCGGGGCAGGCGGCGATCGCCAAGATTCGCCATATCTTAAGGATGCGCCCAGAGATGGGGCTTAAATTTGGTTGGGCTAAAATTCAGATTATAAATGGATCGGACAATAATATTGTCAACGACATTGTGATCACCTTTCCCGGCGCGTTTGAAAAGAAAACTTCGGTGGACTTGCTGAAGGCGAAATTAAATCTTGATGCCCATCCATACAATTTGGGGCGGGTCAAAAAGAAGTTAGGAGATGGTACCGTTCGCCTTGTTCAGTATGAAAGCGACCACTGGCAATTGCTGGTCAACAACAAACCCTACATCATCAAAGGGATTACGTATGCGCCGACAAAGGTTGGACAAAGCCCGGATAAAGGAACGCTCGCGGATTGGATGATTGAAGACACGAATAAAAACGGCCGCCCCGACGGCCCTTATGATGCTTGGGTGGATAAGAATTTCAATGACATTCGAGATAAAGATGAGCCGGTTGTCGGCGATTTTCAACTCATGAAAGATTTGGGTGTCAATACGATCCGTGTTTACCATCAGCCTTTTGAGCCCGACAAAAAACTTTTACGTGAGATGTTTGAAAAGTATGGCATCCGCGTTATCTTGGGGGATTTTTTAGGGAAATACGCCTTAGGTTCCGGTGCGAGCTGGTTTGAGGGAACCGACTACGAAAATCCCGAACACAAGAAAAATATGATGGAATCCGTTAGAAAGTTAGTTCTGGAATTTAAAGATGAGCCGTATCTTTTGATGTGGCTTTTAGGCAACGAAAACAATTACGGCGTTGCCTGCAATGCCGACAAAAAGCCCGAGGCGTATTATAAATTCGTCAACGAAGTGGCCCAGATGATTAAGTCCATCGACAAAAATCATCCGGTGGCCATTTGTAATGGCGATACTTTGTATCTGGATATCTTTGCCCGCAACGCACCGGACGTTGATATTTTTTCCGCCAACGCATACCGGGGAGATTACGGTTTTGGGTCGCTTTGGGAGCAAGTGAAAGATGCCACAGGAAAACCGGCTTTTATTTCGGAATTTGGGTGTCCCGCGTATGCCAAGCACTTGGTGCGCAAAGATCAGGAAATCGCTCAGGCGGATTATCATAAAGGAAACTGGTCGGATATTATGTTTAATTCTGCCGGGATACGTGAAGGCGCGGGGAATGCGATCGGCGCGGTTGTTTTTGAATGGCTTGATGAGTGGTGGAAGAATTATGAACCATCTGTCCATGATGAAACGGCCGGCGCTATGGGGCCTTTTCCCGATGGATACATGTATGAGGAATGGTTTGGAATTTGTTCGCAAGGAGATGGCAAGCAAAGCCCGTTTATACGCCAGCTAAGGGAAAGTTACCGGGTTTATCAGAGGCTTTGGAAGAGATAGTGGGAAGAAATTTAGGCCGAGTTTATAATTTTCGGTAATTTCGGGGCGACAAAAAAAATTTGCTTTAATGAGATTGTGTGCTATATTTGGGTCGGTTCCTTCGGTGATGTAAATTAGAATAATCCAGCCGCAGGTGGTGTTAACCCCCGGAATTCCAGTTTTAAAAAAGAGGAGGAAGTAAGATGAAGAGGGTTTTAGTCATTGTTTTCATGCTTTTGGCAGGGATTGGTGTTTGTACGCCACAAACCGGTTTTGCTTATGATTTTGGCGATTACCGTTCGCTTACGTTGACAACCAGGGCGTGGGAAGCTTTAGAAAAAGGAGATATTGAGGCGGTTTTAGCTTATACGAATAAGTGCATTGAGCTTTATGGCGAACAGGCCAAAGCGATGCAAAGCAAGCTCACGGGTTATGCGAGCGGGTCAAGTCAGGAGATTTTTAGCTATTGGGCTTTAAATGATGTGGCCACTTCCCTGTTTATCCAAGGTGAAGCATATCGCAAGGCAAAAATGTATGACGAAGCCAAAGAAGTGTTTAATAGGCTTATCAATGACTACGCGTATGGCCAGTGCTGGGATGCTAAAGGTTGGTTTTGGAAGCCGGCTGAAGTTGCTAAGGAAAAATTGGTGGGGGTTGCAAGTGGTACTAGCATTGATTTTGGAGACATGTCTTCCGGCGCTTTAACGACTAAGGCATGGAAGGCGTTGTTGGATGGCAGTTTAGAAGGAGTTTTGGCTTACACGAATAAGTGCATTGAACTTTACGATGTCAAAGCCAAAGAAATGCAGGCGTCCTTGACAGCGTATCCGACGGAAAAAGAAAAGATTTTTGCTTATTGGGCCCTCAATGATGTGGGGACGTGTTACTTTATTCAGGGGGAAGCTTTGCGAAGGGCCGGGAAGTCCAAGGAAGCCAAAGAGGCATATCAGAAGGTGATTGACGGGTATTCTTATTCGCAGTGCTGGGATCCCCAGGGGTGGTTTTGGAAACCTTCCGAAGGTGCGAAACAGCAACTGATTGAACTCAAAGACGTCGAATAGGGTTTAGAAGCGCGTTGTGAATGCAGTCCAATATTTTTGTCCGCTAACAAAGAGAAAAGAAAGGCACGTGTAGATGAAACAGCGGGGAATCTTTTTAATCGCGGGTTTTGTTTTTATGTTTTTTGGGTATGGAATGAATTCACAAGAAGGAAGAATTCTCTTAGGGGAAAATATCGCGCAGGCCGCCCCGTTAATGGATCAGGCTTCGCAGGATGTTTCGACGGCGCAGGAGGATGCGGCCGCGGAGGTGTTTCAGCCGTTTGCCCTGTATGTTGACAAAGACGCCCAGGAAAATCATTTTATCCCGTCGGGCTTTATGCCGGATGGCAAATGTCTGATGTTCAATGATAACTGGAATGAAAATTGCCAATCGGGGGCGTCATGCGTCAAGGTTGTTTACGATATCGAATGCTCAAAGCAAGGCGCGAGATGGGCGGGTATTTATTGGCAGAATCCGGCCAATAATTGGGGAAATCGAAAAGGCGGATTTGACCTAACAGGCGCGGTGAAATTAACTTTCTGGGCCAAAGGCGAAAAGGGCGGGGAACGTATTGAAGAATTTAAAATTGGTGGCATTACAGGCGATTACCCGGACTCGGATGCGGCGATGATTGGGCCGGTTATTTTGACCACCGAATGGAAAGAGTATTCCGTTGATTTACGCGGCAAGGATTTGTCATACGTGAGCGGCGGATTTGGCTGGTCTACAAACGTTGATGTAAATCAGGAAGAATGTACGTTTTATCTGGATAATATTCGTTACGAATAATTTTTAAGAAGGATTTTTAAAAGGGCGGCCTCGCTTTTAGCGAGGCCGCCTTTCTTTGTTGCTTTGCCGCTCTATATTGCTTTCTTGTTTTGCTGTTGTAGTGAGGGGAGCCAAAAATGAAGATTTTTTCTTGTATGGGGTTTAATCCTCTGATATATTGAAGCCGCTTATATTCCTCACTCGCGATTGCGTAACTTGTGCGCTGCCAAAGGAGATTTTCAGCATGTCAAAAATGGTAAAAATACTCATAGTGACCTTGGCCTTTATTGCAGCCGGTGCCGTCGGGTTCGCCCTCCTTGCTATACGCCAAAAAGCAACTGTTGAAAGAGAAAAATCCAGCCTCGCAAGCGAAATCAAAAAATACGAAGAAAGCAGCCGCAAGCTTAGCCAGCAAAATCAAAAGATCAGTGAAGAATTAGAAGAGGCAAAAAGCGCGAAAGATAAAATTCAGGCCCAGCTTTCACAGGTCGATGTTCAAATCGATACCTTAAGCTCAGAGCGTGACAATTGGAAAAACCGTGTTGACAATTTGAAAGAAGAGCGCAACCAGCTTGTCGGAAAGATTGAAGACCTCGAGAAAAAGTTAGCCGAGGCCCAGGCAGAGGCTAAAGCCGCGGCCCTTGTCCAAATACAGCAACCCGCTCCCGTTATTGAGCCGCCCGTCGTTTCGCCTGCGCCAACTAGCGAAGTTCCTACAGATCAGTATTGGGCGGATATCCTTAAAGAAAAGGCGTCGCTTGAGGTTACCGTCAATGATTTTAAGCAACGCCTGTCCATGGGATTGATTGAGACTGAAGAATTAAAAAAGAAAAACGTCGAACTTGAGGCCGCACTCGGCCAATTGAAAAGTGAGAAAGAAGAAATCGAACGCAAAATCAAATACAACGATCATTTGGCAAATAATTTATCGGTTCAACTGTATAAAGAAAAAGACGATAAGAAATTCTTGAACGAAAAGTTGGAGAAAATTCAGCAAGATACCGCGGCTCTTCGGCTGCAAGTCAAGGAGTTGTCGGAATCCAAAATTGCGCTGGAGAAGAGTATCATCCGCCTTACCGAAGACAAGGCCGGCGTTGAAAGAAAATTATCCCAGACTCAAGGCATTCTGCAGGAAAGAACGAGTGAGGTTTTAGGGATTAAAGAGGGGATTGAAAAAGACTTTCAGGGCCTGGCGGCATCGGCCGAGAAAAAGGAAGTTGAGTTGTCGCCCATTGTTGTGCGCGTCTCGGGGTCCTGGGAAGAAAAAGAGAAGAAAACTAAACCTTCCGCAAACAAAAAAACAACTGAGCAAAAACCCGCCGCAAGCAAAACACAAAAAGCAAAGAATGTAAAAAAAGACGGCCAGGTTTCGGATGAAACTCAAGAGTCGAAAGCGGCCGACGAGGCCCCAGGAGAAAGTGAAAGCCCCGCGCAGGAGAGCCCTGTACAAGAGATACCGCAAGAATCTCAAGAGGAAAATGCTTCTTCACAGCAAAAAGAATCCAGAGGTAGCGTCATCAGCGTTAACCCCAAGGACGGTTTTATTATCGTCAATATCGGCGAAGATACTGGTATTCAGGCGGGTGACACCCTTGGTATTTACCGAGGAAAAAAACACATTTCTGATGTTAGTGTGCTGCAGGTTAGAAAAAATGTCAGCGCCGCCGATTTAAAAGATAAAAACGTAAAAATCAAAGTTGGCGATATCGTAAAGTAGTCGTCTAAACGTGCCTGCCCAAAAAATCAGCATTAAGGATGTAGCCAAGCTCGCCGGTGTTTCCATCACCACGGTCTCGCGTGTCATCAATAATTTCCCGACTGTCACGAAAGAAAACCGCCGTCTTGTCGAAGATGCCGTTGCGCAATTGAAGTTCAGACCCAATTTGACCGCGCAGCGTTTGGCCCGCGGATTGGTTAACGCCGTCGGCTTAGTCATCCCGGGTTATCCCGGGGTTTTCCATTCTTTTTACGCGATTGAGGTTATCCGCGGGGTGGGCCATGCCTGTGAGACGTTAAAGCTTGACATGGTTTTTCATATTACCGATGGCTATAACCCTTTAAATACCAGCAACGTGGGCGGCGTTATTTTTGCCGATATCATTGACAACAGAAAACAGGTTGAGTCCGTTTTAGCGGAAGGCGTCCCCTGCATTGTCATCAACAATATTGTTGAAGATTTGGACGTGAATTATATCGCCGTCGACAACCGCAAAGGGGCCAGGATTGCGGCGGAATATCTGGCGGGATTGGGCCACAAACGTATTGCCACGATTACGGGAAATGTTCATACGCAGTCCGGGTTACAGCGCCTTGAGGGGTTTCAGGATTTTCTAAGAAAGAAAGATATTGAACTTCCCGACGAGTATATTTACAAAGGGGACTATTCCCGGCGTTCGGCCAGAGCGGCGACGGAAACATTTTTATCCTTGAAAAACCCTCCGACGGCAATCTTTGCGGCGAGCGATGATATGGCCCTTGAGGCCATCGCCGTGCTTACAGAAAAAAGGAAAAAAGTTCCCGAGGACATTTCCGTAATCGGTTTTGACGATAATCCGGCTGCCCTCTACGGGCCGGTGAGTTTAACGACGATCAAGCAGCCGTTGTTTAAGATGGCCGAGGACGCGGTTCGATACCTCAATGCTATTGTCTCCGGCAAAAATACTTCTCCGGCGAAAATCCTTTTGTCTCCCGAGCTTGTCACGCGGGATTCTTGCGGCGCCCCAAAATAATTTTTAAAAAATTAAACTAATTTTTACATTGCGCAGACGCTGTATGCTGCCTATGTTTTGCTGGGAAGAAGGCGTTGACAAACGGCACAAGGAGCTGTATTTTATATTCAATTGTTTTCTGATGTAAAATGTCAATCGAGAAAAAAGGAAGGTTATGAGCGGATTTGTTAATATCATGTTGTATGCCCTCTGGACGATCACCCTTGTTGGGGTCTTGGTGACCGTTTTTACAAATTTTCAATATCCGGATTTCAACTTCCTCGTCTTTGTTTTCGGGTTATTTGCCATCATTAACACCTTTTTTGTCATCAATAAAAAATGAAACCAAAAATTTTCGACTGCATCGTCATTGGCGCGGGCCATGCCGGTGTTGAGGCTGCTTTGGCCGCAAGCCGCATGGGCTCTGAAACGCTTTTGGTCACAATGCAGATAGAAACTATTGGCCAGATGAGCTGTAATCCGGCCATTGGCGGCGTAGGCAAGGGCCAGCTGGTTAAAGAAATTGACGCCTTAGGTGGAGAAATGGGAAAGGCCGCCGATATGACCGGTATTCAATTTCGGCAGCTCAATACTTCCAAGGGCCAGGCTGTTCGCTCTTCGCGCTGTCAATCCGACAGGCAGCTGTACCGCATCTACATGAAGCATGTGGTTTTGAACCAAAAGAATTTAACCATTTTACAAGATAAGGTTATCGGGATTTTGGTCAAAGGCGGATTTGTCCAGGGCATTAAAACAGTTAGAGGAAAAGAAATTTATGCCAAAACCGTTGTTTTAACGCCGGGGACATTTTTAAACGGACGTATTCATATCGGCTCGGTCAACTTTTCTGCCGGGCGCATGGGGGAACCCGCTTCCGATCGTTTGGCGAATCATTTAAAAGATTTAGGTTTTGAACTCTGGAGTTTTAAAACCGGGACGCCTCCGCGCATTGACGGCCGTACGATTGATTTCTCAAAAATGGAAATGCAGGAGTCCGATAAAAGGCCGGCCGCCTTTTCTTTCTCCACAAAGAAAATTAAACAAAAGCTTCTTCCGTGCTACATCGCCCATACAACGGAGGAAACGCATGACATTATCCGAACAGGATTGCATTTGTCTCCCATGTATTCAGGGTCCATTAAATCAACGGGGGTTCGCTATTGCCCATCCATTGAAGATAAAATTGTTAAGTTTTCCGGAAAAGAAACGCATCAGGTTTTCTTGGAGCCGGAAGGTTATCGCACCTACGAATATTATCCCAATGGAATTTCCACAAGTTTGCCGCTTGAGATTCAAGAAAGAATGGTTCATTCCATTCCCGGCTTAGAGCGCGCCCGCATTATGCGCCCGGGTTATGCCATCGAACACGGCGTTGTTCCGCCGACGGAGCTTTATGCCAGCCTTGAGACAAAGAAAGTTCAGGGGCTTTTTTTTGCCGGCCAGTTAAACGGGACAACAGGCTATGAAGAAGCGGCGGCGCAAGGGATCATTGCCGGAATAAACGCGGCCTTAAAGGCACAGGGGAAGCAACCCTTTATTATGGGACGCCATGAAGGATATATCGGCGTTTTGATTGACGACCTTGTGACAAAAGGAACGGAAGAGCCCTATCGGATGTTCACCTCGCGCGTTGAGTATCGGCTGTTAATTAGAGAAGACAACGCCGATAAAAGGCTTGCCAAATATGGCCATGCCTTCGGCTTGATCCAGGAGCGCGATTATAAAGATGTCGTTGCAAAATATATCACGATTGACAAAGAGATTCATCATCTGCGTGAAACCCGTATTCCCCCGGGGAGCGCTTTGGATGCGAAGTTAAAAAGGAAAAAAAGTAATCCCCTTAGAAAGCTAACGTCTTTGGAAGATATTTTAAAACGTCCCGGTGTGACGTATAAAATGATTGCGCCCTATGCTCCGACGTTTTCTGGTTCCTTATTGCGGAAGTCGGAGTCCCGACTACCACAAATTAATTTTGGGAAACGTCGGGAATGGAATTTAAAGAAGTTACCCCAGCCAATTATTGACCACGTTGAATATGAAATTAAATATGAAGGATTTATTGCCCGTCAGCTTAAAGATGTTGAGCGTTTTAAACACATTGAAAACATCAAAATACCGCCGGATATAGATTACTCAAAGGTTTCCAGCCTTTCTACTGAAATTCGTCAGAAGCTAAAAGCATTTTCTCCCGCATCCCTGGGGCAGGCGAACCGTATTTCAGGTATGACGCCCGCGGCGATATCGATCCTCATGGTTTATTTAAAAAAGTGTAGTTTTGAAAGGGCCCGGCAGGGGATTAAAGAAGCTTCTTAAGGGGTTTTGAGCTTTGTTGACACTCATTTCATGAGAGTGTTATAATGCTGCGAATTTTGAAAAGTTTTAAAACGACTTTAACCGCATAACTTTAACCACATAACTGATGGAGGGTTGAGATGAGAATTGCCAGCGATATTACTCAGCTAATCGGCAATACGCCTTTGGTGAGGATTAATAAAATTACGGAAGGGTGCGTTGCCGAGGTCGTCGGAAAATTGGAATTTTTCAATCCTTTGGGCTCGGTCAAGGACAGGATCGGCTTGAGCATGATTGAGGCCGCGGAGAAATCAGGCAAAGTGAATAAAGACACGATTTTTATCGAACCGACATCGGGAAATACGGGGATTGCCCTTGCCTTTGTATGCGCTGTCAAAGGATATAAGCTGACACTGACGATGCCGGAAACGATGAGCTTGGAAAGAAGAGCGCTTTTGCGAGGGTTAGGCGCGCAGATTATTTTAACGCCGGGCCCCGAAGGGATGAAGGGAGCGGTGGCCAGGGCAACAGAGCTTGCCGCGACAGACAAGCGGTATCTGATGCCGCAGCAATTTGAAAATGCCGCCAATCCGGAAATTCACCGCAAGACTACGGCTGAAGAAATTTGGAATGATACCGACGGGAAAGTAGATATCCTGATTTCGGGTATCGGCACCGGCGGAACGATTACAGGTGTTTCTGAAGTGATTAAAAAAAGAAAGCCGTCGTTTAAAGCGATTGCCATTGAGCCAAAAAATTCTCCGATTTTGTCCGGCGGGAAACCGGGGCCTCATAAAATCCAGGGGATTGGCGCGGGTTTTGTCCCGGGGATCTTAAACACGAAGATTATTGATGAGATTATTCAGGTGGATAATGACGAGGCCTTTGCCTACGCGAAGAGGCTGATTCGCGAAGAAGGGATTCTGGCCGGGATTTCTTCCGGGGCCGCTATTTGCGCGGCTGTTCAGGTTGCCAAAAGGCCGGAAAATAAAGGAAAGCTGATTGTGGCGATTATTCCCAGCACCGGTGAGCGGTATTTAAGCACGGATTTGTTTGCTGAGTATCGCGGATAAGTCGGTATAAAGGAAGAAAATAATGAGCGCCCCGTTTCGCTTATAGCGAAACGGGGCGCTGCTCTTTTTTTGCCTTCTCTATTTTACGTTTTCGCCAAAATCTTGTTGTCAATCCGCCGCCAATCGGTTAAGACGGCATCGATGTTTCTTAATTTTAATATTGCGATGACTTCTTTCAGAGAGCGCTCATCTTGGACGTCAAACTGCGGATCTAATTTTTCCGGCTCTTCAGATGTGTAACCTCCGACAGATGTCTTGGAAGCGGCTGAAATTTTTGTCACGCCCAATTCCAAAAGATGATCGCGCAGATGCGCTCTCTCGCGCGTTGAAAGGTTTATCCCGACACGCGGAAACAAAATCCGTGTCAGGCAAATAATTTTAACAAACATCGCGTCCGAAACGTCACAAGGCGCAAACCCCATTCCCTTAATCGGCCGAAGGCGCGGAAAAGAAACGCTGTATTCCACACCCGGAAAATTCTTCTCCATAAAGCGCAAGTGCGTGTAAAGTTCAAAAATATCTTCCGCAGTATCTGACAACCCCAAAAGAATTCCCATCGAAATATTACGGATGCCGGATTTGGCAATACGCTCCGGCGCGCCAAAGCGATAATCGTAATCTCTTTTTTGCCCCGAAAGATGGACCTCGCCGTATCGCTTTTTGTCATAGGTTTCCTGATAAATCGCGATTCCATCGACACCATTTAAAAAAAGCTGGCGATACTCATCTTCACCCATCGGATGGACTTCTAAGCTAATGTTGGCAAAATATTGTTTCGCGACGGAAACAGCTTCCAGGAGATAAGGCAACGGGGTCACTTGATAGGATTCCCCGGTTAAAAGGAGAATATTTTCAATGCCCGTTTGGGCCACATACGCCATTTCTTTGCTCATTTCCTCTGCGGTTAATTTATGGCGGTTGATACGATTGTGGCTGTGAAACCCGCAGTAGGTGCAATGGCTGCTGCAAAAATTAGAAAGATACAACGGCGCGTATAGAGAAATCGTGCGGCCGAAGTATTGCTCTTTGATTCGACGGGCCTCTTGGGCCAGCGCCTCAAGAGTTTCCGGGCGGGTGTCTTCCAGAATATTTTTAAATTGCGGGAAAGGAATCATCGTTCAAACAAAAAACCGGTCAACGGGGAAGAGGCGCTGGCTTCGAGTTTTGGGTGTGATGTTTTGCTAAGATATGCCAGGCGTCCGGCCTCAACGGCCATCGCAAAGGCCTTGGCGGCAAGGGCAGGATTTTCCGCCGTTGCAACAGCAGTGTTAACTAAGAGGGCGTCGGCTCCCATTTCCATGGCTTCAGCGGCCTGCGAAGGACAGCCGATTCCGGCATCAACGACAATGGGAATATCAATTTCGTCGATGAGGATTTTAATAAATTCTTTTGTTTTTAATCCCTGGTTACTTCCAATCAAAGAACCTAAAGGCATTACAGTTGCCGCTCCGGCTTTAACCAGTTCACGCGCGGCATATAAATCCGGATACATGTAGGGAAGGACAATAAAGCCCTCTTTGGCCAGAATTTCAGTTGCTTTGATGGTTTCGTTGTTGTCGGGAAGTAAATATTTGGCGTCATTGATTACTTCAATCTTAATCCAGTTGCTGTAATCGGCTTCGCGCGCCAAACGGGCGATGCGAACAGCTTCACTCGCGTTTCTGGCGCCGGAGGTATTGACCAAAAGCGTGATATCTTTGGGAATATATTCGAGAATATTTTCTTCGTGACGTTCAAGGTCAATGCGCCGTAGGGCAACTGTAACTATTTGCGTTCCCGACGATAGGATGCTTTCTTTAAGGTCGGATTTATTTTTAAACTTTCCGGTTCCCAAGAAAAAACGGCTGGTGAATTTCTTTCCGGCAATCACCAGCGGGGAATCCTGAAGAGCTACACTTGTTGTTTTTGTTATCATGATAGAATTTATCCGCCCCCGACAAAATTCACAAGCTCCAAACTGTCTCCGTCTTTGAGCGCATGTTTCTCCCAAAGGTCGTTTTTCACAATGACGCCGTTAAGCTCGGCAATAACATGTGTCGGATCCTTACAGAACAAGCAAATCGCATGTTTTAAGCTTGCTTGATCGTCGATATTTCTTTTCTGTCCGTTAAGCTCAATCTTCATGGGGAGCGATAAGCTTTGGCTCATAAGTTAGAAATGAAAGATGGGATTTTGAACAGTGGTAATATAAAACACTTCTTTGACAAATGCAAATGAAAAGAACAACGCAAAAAGAGGCTGAGCAAACCCCTTGATTGCCTTGACAACATTTGGCGTGAATGTTAACATTCGTGCGTATCAAATTTAATGCCAACCACTTATTGATCCGCCTACGCCTTCAAACCATCCCGCCGAAGGCGGGATTGGTAAGAAAAGGTGGATCAACCCCCAGCGTTTTGATTCACGAAGTGAATTAGCAGGGGGTAGCTTCGGCGGATTTCGCCGAAGAATTAAAAGATACTACGGGCGTGAGCTCGTAAGACTTCATGATCATGCCGACAGAAGACAAGAAATCCGCCACTCCATTTGCCGATATGCTTGATGATTTTATGCGCTCCCTTCGCATCCCCATTGAATACGAAGAGTCCTTAAAAGCATCATTGGCTTCTTCTCGCCAACTGCGGGAGGAGTTAAGGGTGTTTATGAACAGCCCCAGCCGATCCTTCAGTGATATTCCAGGAAAAATGAAAGAGGTGATGAGAGCGCAATTAAAAGATTTTGAAAAAAATGCCATGATTGATTTTGAGCGGCGCACCCAGGATTATCTCGAATTAAAAACAGGCCGCGGCGGTGATGTCTCACAGAGGCCTTTACTTAACCGTGCGCGGGACATCGCATTATCCGAGATGACGATAGAGGCATTTCTTTCTTCAATTCGCGTGGCAACAGAGCCCTTCTTGCCTGATTTGAGGTATCTATTTCGCCTGCGACTCGCGGGCAGAGGTGAAAATCCGGATATTTTGAAGAATCTTCCGGTGTTGAACGAAAATAAATCCACGAAGACGTTTCAATCACAGCCGGCGTTGCCCTTTCTGCACTTATACGTTAATTCGGCTGATCCCAATAATATCCGAGCCGGCGTAGAAGAAAAGAGCTGGGCCTTATCCATTTCGCAGATAAAAGATTTGTTGGAGCTTCTTGATTCTCAAAGGATTATGCCTTTTGTTGTCATCGACGGACACGAACCCATTGTTCATGAGAAGATGCTCTTAGCGTTGGCCGGTCATTTGCGGTTATATAATTGGGAAGTTATTCTCATGACCAGAGGGATGTTTGTTACGTCTTTGGCCGAGTATAAAAAACGACTGGAAAATCTCTCCCGCGTAGGATTATCATGGATTCATCTATGGCTTTGCGCGGATGTTCTAAAGGATGTCGGTATGGATGCGATCGAAGAATTTTATCGCGTTGCCATGGATGTGGGATTAAAGGTGACCAGCAGTTACTATCTTGACGGGCATCCGGAGTCCGATATGTGGATGCGCCGCCTTTTAGGCGGCGCGGGGTTTAACAAAGAAAATGCCAGTTTTTGTGTTGCCTCGGAAAAGACAAAAGGATTACAGGAAAAAAACGGCGGTTGTTTTTGGGAAGAGTTGATTGTCGGTAATCAAGGAACGCTTGCGGCATATAAAGAAGACGGGCATTTGCTAAGGATTTGCCGCCTATCTGATGGTGATTGGGAAAAACCTATGGGGAAGTGGTTATCAAGCCAGAATTCTAAAGTGGGTGGATATGTTTAAATTTAATGCGTTGGTTTTGATTACAACCAACATTTGTAATTTACGCTGCAGGCACTGTTATCCGGCGAGCGGCCCGTCACAGGCGGAGGCTTTTACCTTCGGTAACAATAAAATGATGAGCCTTCAGCAGGCCGAAAGCTATGTCAAGCAAATCCCCGGCATGGCCAATGTCAATCAAAGGGTTCATTTTGGCGGCGGGGAAAGCACGGTTTTTAAAAAGGAATTTCAAGAATTGGTGAGTCTGGCGCAAAGATATAATCTTACATCCAGTATGACGACAAATTGCTCCTGGGCCAAAGATCAAGAAAAAGCGGATAATTTTATCGGGGATATGAAAAAGAGGGGGATGAACAGGATTGAGATTAGTTTAAGCGGATTTCACCAGGAATTCTTGGATATCGGTTATGCGACCAGGGCCATCCGCGCCTGCAAGAAGCATTCTCTGGAGATTACCCTGCGCCCGGTGACAACCAAAACAATGTCAACGGCGAAGGCGTTGGCGGGGATATCAAAAGAGGATTTAGAGGGAACGATCACCTATGTTTCGAAATGTTTTCCCATTGGGCGCGCTAGAAGCGAAGTTTCTCCCGAGGAATTTCTTTATGAGGAAATAAAATACGGCGGATGTGCGACGATGCTCAATCTCACCATCCGCCAGGACGGATCTGTTTACCCTTGTTGCGCCGGATCTGATATTACGGCCGCGCTTCGTTTAGGCAATGCCAACCATGAACCGATACGAGATATTTTAGGCCGCGCCGAATCGGATCCGCTTTTAAGAGTTCTTTTTAACCACGGGACGCGTTATCTCGCCGAGATTTTAAGGGACTCAGGGGGAAAAGATTTTCTTCAAGATCAGCATGTCAATATCTGCCACTTGTGCAATGACCTTTTTATTAATGAAGATATTGCCCGTCAGGTCCGCCAGGCTTTATATCTTCGGATGCAAAGCGAATCCATGCCTCAGCTAACCTCCCAACCGCAGTGATTACCTTTGACGCATAGAATAATCGCCAGTTATGTTTTTAGGATATATTGACCCGGGGAATGGTTTTAAAATTTTTAGCGCGGGCGGAAGCCTGCTTGCTTTTGGGTCGGTATTCTTAGGATTATTTCTGGCGTTTTTCAAAAAGATATTTAATTTTTTTAAGAAAAAATGGCGTTTGATTATAATCATTGTAGTGATTGCGGCATTCGGCAGCGTAACCATACGGTTGGCCATGATGAATAAACACGAAGCACAGTTTGATAAAAAGATTATTATCCTTGGGTTCGACGGCCTAAGCCCTGTTATTGTTGAAAAGATGATGCGGGAAGGGCGACTGCCTCATTTCGCGAAATTAAAGGAAATGGGATCCTACGCTCATCTTGCTACGACAAACCCCGCGCAGTCGCCGGTGGCCTGGAGCGGTTTTGCCACGGGTCAAAATCCCGGAAAACATGGCGTCTGCGATTTTATTGTAAGAAATCCCAAAACTTATGAGCTAAGCCTTTCACTTTCCAAGATGGAAGGAAATAAGGCCAAGCCCACCTTGAAAGCCAAAGGGTTTTGGTGGTATTCCTCGAAAAAAAAGATTCCGACTGTTGTCATTGGCTGCCCTATGACTTTTCCTCCGGAGAAAATATACGGGCGTATGCTCTCGGGTATGGGGGTGACTGATATTTTGGGTACGGAGGGGACGTTTTCATTTTATACGACGGAAGATATCAAAAATCAGAAAATAACCGGAGGGAAGGTTTTCCCTCTTAAAAAAGCGGAGACAATGATTTCGTATTTTACGGGCCCCCAGGTGACAAATATTTTTGGAAAAACGCAAACGTCTCAAGTTCCTTTTAAGATCACCCTCAAAGAGGATAAAAAAAGTGTTGATATTCAATATGAACATACGCGATTTACGCTTAAGGAAAATCAGTGGAGCGCGTGGCAGGATATTTATTTTTCCGTTGGGTTTTTAAAGTCGATGAATGGAATCATGAAATTTTATCTTGTGCAGGCTTCGCCTGAATTGAAGCTGTATGTGAGCCCCATCAATCTCGATCCGCGCAACTCATTTTTCGATATTTCCCATCCTAAAAACTACAGCAAGGAATTGGCTGGCGCTATCGGTTTATATCACACACAAGGCATGCCCATTGATACGTGGGTTATGAACGAAGGGTTTATGACGGAAAAAGTTTTTTTAGAGCATGTTGACGATGTTTTTCAGGAAAGAAAAGCCATGCTGGATATGGAGTTGAGCCATTTGAAAGAGGGAATCCTTTTTTGTTATTTTGGAATTCCGGATACGATTCAGCATATGTTTTGGCGATACATTGATTCCGACCGCCCGGGACATCAGCAAGATCCGCCGTCGGGATATCAGGATACGGTCGCAAGATGGTATCAAAAGATGGATGAGGTTCTGGGAGAAGTTATGGCGGGGCTGGAGAGGGAAGATATTCTCATCGCTTTATCCGATCACGGCTTTGATGCTTTTCGAAGAGCGGCGCATGTCAATAGCTGGCTTCATCAAAACGGATATTTGTCGCTCAAAAGTTCCGGGGCTTACGATGAAAAAGATTTATTGGGAAGTATCGACTGGTCGCGGACGAAGGCCTACGCGATTGGTTTTGGCGGAATATATCTCAATCAACAAGGGCGGGAAGGCCAAGGCATTGTTAAGCCGCGGGAGGCGCAGGCCCTCAAAGATGAGATTGCAAAGAAATTATCGGATTGGATTGATGAAAAAGATAACCAGCGTGTTATCCATAAAGTTTATCAGCGCGAAGATATTTTCTGGGGAAATCACGCGAAGGAAATGCCGGATCTGTATATCGGGTTTAATATCGGCTATGAGGCCTCCTGGCAAACGGCCCTGGGGGGCGTGTCCAAGGAGTTGATAGAGGAGAATCTCAAAAAGTGGTCCGGGTCGCATCTTTTTGACCCCGATCTTGTACCGGGTGTATTTTTGTCAAACAGGAAAGTCACTAAAAATAATCCGTCACTTTATGATGTAGCGCCGACTATTTTAAAGGTCATTGGTTATTCGGACAAAGAGTTAAAGGCTTTTGGAATGGACGGCGAAGCGTTGTTTGCAAAGTGATGTTCTTGAAAATTATTTGGCGTCTTGAGGCGGCTTTTCCTTGAGCCAATCCGTCGGAAAATTCGGCCTGAGGCGAATCATCTGAAATAAAGTCCCTATCAATTCATTTTTCTTGCCCGTTCGGTGAGGGTTAAAAAACTCCCAGACAATTTTTTTATCCGTCGTCACCTCAAAAGCCCGCCCGCTGGTAGATTCTGTAATGAGCGTATTGCCGTTAGGCAGGCGTTGGCCAAGGCCCTGCGTTGGGCTGAAAAAGTCGTTTTCTCCGCCGGCGTATTGCCAGATGATCTTTTTTGTTAGCGGATCAAATTCCGTGACGCACGATTGTTTTCCTTTACAGAAATTATCAAAAATTAAGAAATTCCCGTTTGAAAGCGGGGCCGGTTCGTGTTGCCCTCTCTTCCATACGCCGGGGCCCCAGAGCGCAATGATTTCCTTTTTCTTTAGGTCAATGAACATGATTGTGCCCAGCGTGCGCAAATTCACCATGGCGACATTCTTCTTTAAAAGGGGGGATAGGTGCGCGAACGTGCCGTCAAAAACATATATGCCATTGGCATGAAAAACATCGCCTTCTTTTGCCTTAAACAATCCGACGCCAAAATCATTCTTTTTCTTGGCCATCTTTAAGATTTCTCGCGTTACAGAGTCAAAGGGCGATTTGTTGAGAAGGTCAAAAAAAGAGAGCGTCTCTACGTGTTTTCCGTCGGGCGTAAGAATAGTAAGGGCATTATCCAAAAGAGAGTCGGTGTCGTTTATTTTCCGCGTTTTTTGAGTCAAAACGTAAATGGCATTGTCATTATCGATAAAAAAGGCGTGGTGGCATCCTCCGCGGTATGCCCAAAGCAGGTTGGAGTCCTTGTCAATTTTAATCATGCCGAGCGCCCCGCTTCCCAAAAGCACCAGCAGATCGCCGTTTTCAAAAAGATGAACCCATCGCCAATAGGTGCCGCCGTAGAGGCCTTCCGGTTTGACCGGCCAAATGCGGCTTATATCATAATGCCATTGATGAAGGACATTCCCTTGCATATTCATCAAATAGGCTTCCGGGGCATGCCCGGAAATATAAAGGTTTAATCCGTTAAATGCTGACTGCACATCATACGCAGTCACGTTTCTTTCTTCAGGGGCGATAACATAGCCCTGAAGGTAAGACAGCGACATGAGCCGCGAAAGATCCTCTTTACTCTTTTTTCTGGCGGTTTTAATCGACTTTTTAGGCGCCTTGCTCCAGTGCCCCGATGTGGTAAAAGTTTCAGGGAAGTATGAGGGCTGAGTTCTTTCGCAATAAAAACAAAGAACGAGGCAGGCAAAGATTAACAATGAAATAAAAAGAATCGCTCCCTTTAAGACGTAGATCTTGTTTGGTCTTTTCATTTCGATAACCAATTCGGCAAAGCACCACCGGGTATTCGGATCATTTGCGGCAGCATGGCGATGAGTTCGTTATTTTCTCCCGCCCGATGGGGATTGTAAAATTCCCATACGATTTCTTTTTGGGGCGTCACTCCAAAGGTCCTACCGTTTCCCGATTCGACAATAAGGGTATTGCCGTTAGGCAGGCGGTGATTGATCCCGCGCAAATAAGGCAAAGACGAAAGCCGGCCGGAGGCAGTTTTTGTTTTCTTAAGTTGGTTTTTGCCTAAAGGAGATTTGACAATCGACCACCGGCCGGTGAGAGGGCTTTGTGTTTCTGGTGAAGAACAAAAAGAAGATAAAGAAGGTTTTAATAAATAGAAGAGCGCCGCGCAAATCACCGGGACAAGCAGGACAAAAAATAATTTTTTCTTAGGCGGAAATGTCATGGGAAATAAGAGGGTCCAAAATAGTCCCAAATCCTAAACATTGGGAATCTTTATTCAGCGTGAAGCGCCCCAATTCTTTCGTGATGTCAAAGCTCTCAAAGATCATGGGTTGTTCGGTTTTTAATGTGACGATGCCGATGTGGTTTTGTTTTAGTTCGGCGGCGGCTCCTTCATCCTTCGGACTTGAGGAAGGGTGGATGATCTTTTCAATCTCATCGACGGTGCCGGTGACGTCTTGAGTTACACAGGAGATTTGGACTTTTTCGCCTGCCTTTAAATTTTTTTCTGAAAGCCAGAAAATACGGGAACGAAAATGACGGCTTGGGTGTAATGGCTTTCCGGTATCGGAAATAACGGATCCTCTTTCAATCGGAAAAGAAGGCAGGGATGTAAAGCCGAGGCATTCCTGCGGGTAGGCTGTTGTTTTGCACTGGCCAAAAGCCTTGATTGAGGCCACTTTTATTTTCTCGCCATGCGGCGAAAGAAAAACATCTTGCCCTTCTTTCAGCGTTCCGGAAACTATTTTGCCAACGGCGACATGTTCACCATTAATGTGATAGCTGTCTTGAATAAAGCACCGCAGCGGACGGCTATTTTCATCCTTGGTCCGGGGAAGATTGTGAAGAAAGTCAAATAACGTCGGGCCTTGATACCATGGAATCCGACGGGATTTTTGGGCGATATTGATCGACTCTTTTGCGGATAGCGGAATATACGAACAATGATTGAGATGAAGGGATTTTGATAAGGAGGATAGTTTCTGGCAAATGTGATCGAATTTCCCCTGATTGTATTCAACAAGGTCCATTTTATTGACGGCGACAGCGATATTTTCTATGCCGAACATGTTCAGCAAGTAAAGATGTTGGGCTGTTTGCGTTGTCGGGCCGCACGAGGCATCAATCACCAAAACGGCTGTATCCGCGTGACTTGTCCCCGTGAGCATATTCTTGATAAATTCCGCGTGTCCGGGAGTATCGATAAGCAAAAAATTATTTTTTGTGTGCTTTAGAAAAAATTGAGTCGTGTCAATTGTCAATAGATGTTCACGCTCTTCTTTGAGTTGATCAACGAGAAAGGCGAGGGAGGATTCCTGTCCGAGTTGACGGGAAATGTTTTTGATTTCTTTAAGCGTGTTGCGCGGCGCGGAATTCGTTTCCAAAATCAACCGGCCGATCAAAGTTGACTTGCCGTGGTCAACCTCGCCGATGAACACAATTTTTGATACGGAATCATTGCGCATAAGTTACATATAACCAAGGCTTCGCAGGCGTTGCATGTTGTAGGAATCTTCCTTGTCCTGGGCGCGCCCAAAGCGCTCGGACAGAGAAGTTGTTCTTAATTCCTTGATCACTTGATCAATGGTTGCGGCGCCGGAGGAAACGGGGGAGCAGCATGTTTGACAGCCGATGCTTCGATAGCGTTTGCGCTGTGAAGAAAAATAAAGGGGAACCGTGGGGATTTTTTCTTTTTTAGTATATTGCCACACGTCAATTTCGCGCCAATCCAACATCGGATGGATACGAAAATGATTATTTTCGGATAACCTGGAGTAATAATGGCCCCACAATTCCGGCGGTTGGTTTTTATAATCCCAGCGCAAATCAGTATCGCGTGGAGAAAAGTAGCGCTCTTTGGCGCGGATCCCATGTTCATCTCGGCGGATGGCCAAAAGAAGCGCTTGGAATCCGTATTGGGCTAAAGCTTTTTTGAGGGCCTGGGTTTTAAGGGCATTGCAACATTCAAACCGTCCCGCGCGAAAATTCATCCCCTCTTTGATAGCTTCTTCATTTTTAATGACTTTGAGGTTTAAGTTCCAGGCTTCGGTATATTTCTTCCGGAAATCGTAAATCTCGTTGAATTTGTAACCGGTGTCGATATGAAGGACTGTAAAGGGGATTGTCCCGAAAAAAGCCTTGCGGCACATCCAAAGAAGGGCGGTGGAGTCTTTTCCCATGGACCACAAAAGCGCCGCATGACGAAAGCGGCTGTAGGCTTCACGGATCATGTAAATTGTTTTGTTTTCCAAGCTCTCAAAATAATTCACGAGACTTAGTATAACAGCTGCGTTATCGGGTTCAATCAATTTTCACTCTTGAAAAAATTAATTGTAAAGAAAATTTACGCGCAACTGCCAATATTTTTATTATCAATGTTTGAAAACAAGAAGATTTTACTTGCAATTGAATATTTTTTATTATAAAAGTATGTTACGTTCGTGAAAGCAACTACAAAGGAGGATTAACATCAAAGCAATAATTGCGAAGAACGAAGTTTTTGGTTACCAGCTTCTTTTGGATCTTTATGGGTGCAAGCCCGGTGTTTGTGATGATTTAAGTCTCTGCTATGAATTTTTAGATCAGATGGTTACCGAATTAGGAATGGAAAAGCAGGCCCCGCCGAATATTTTCCGCAGCGACGGTGTCCGCTTCCCGGATAAAGCCGGCCTTTCCGGATGGGCGCCTCTAATTGAAAGCTCGGTGGTCATTCATACGCTGACTCCCAAAGATTATATTTCGATTGATGTGTATTGCTGTAAGGCGTTTGATTTAGAAAAGGCCAAGGATGTTTGCCGAAAGTTTTTTGCGCCCAAGAAGATTGATGAGCAATATATTGAGCGGGGGCTGGAATATTACAAGAATGATTCCAGCTATCACACGCTCACCGTCAAGAAGAACCACGCAAAAGCGCCTCACGTGACCGTTGACAAAAAAGAGCCGGAGTTCGCATTAAAATAAAAACGATTTTTCTATAAAAAAAGGGCCGCTGCGCATTCGCGCAGCGGCCCTTTTTTTGTCCCCTTAAGAAAGCGAACGAGGAGTGAAAGTTGACATGCGAACATCTTATGATAAAATGGGGGCGTTTTAGACACAGAAATTACGCCCGATGGCAATGCTCTTGGGATTTAGAATCAATCCACTCGCCCAAAGGAATGCGCTCTAAAAGATGAGTAATTTAATAAGACACGGAAGGTGGTTATGAGTAAAACGGAAGACAGATCAAAAGAGGAAAATGAAAGTCGTAAAGAAGCGTATGAAAAGCCGGCCTTGGTAAAATATTCAAAGGCGAGAAAAATGACCGTGGTTATTGGCCAGTCTACGATAACCACGGCCTAATGTTTCAAGGATTTTATCTATGCGCTACCATATTGATACGGGCAAGGTCGTCTGGCGTAGTATTGCGGGGGAGATGGTTCTTTTAAATCTGGATACGGGCCATTATTACGGCTTAAACAAAACCGGAACCGCTGTTTGGTCGATGCTCTGCGCAAAAAAAACAATCAAAGAAGCCGTTGAAAGAATATCCCGCAAATACAGCGTTTCCCTCAAAGAGGCCCACGAAGACATTGCGACCCTTGTAAAATCCTTAGAAATGGAAGGCATTATTTCTAAGGCTAAGGGTTAGGGTATGCAAAAAAGAAAAGCACTCCTCATCCATCCCGGCGAGTTATTTTCCACCAATCTTGACTACCTAAAAGGCCTCCGCCCGCAAATCATGACCCTCTATTCTTTCCTTAGAGAGAATGGCGTTGATGTGGATGTTTTGCAGTGCGAAGAAGAATTCGGCAGGCCTTCGAATCAAAAAGAAATCGAAGAGTATTGCGGCAATATCGCAAACGCGTTGGGCCAATACGACCTTGATATTGTCGGCATCAGTTGTTATACCAGCTTTGAATATTTGGCTTCGGTCATGGTCGCGCAGATTTGCCGGCGGTTGAGCAAGGATTGCACGATTGTCGTCGGAGGCTATCATCCGATGGCTGTCCCCGATGACTTTAGGCCGCCGCAAGCCCCCGAAGGGTTATTTGATTTCCTTGTGCAAGGCGAGGGAGAGCTGGCATTCCTTGATATCTGCACGGGCCAGCATACAAAAAAAGAATCGCTGCAAATTATCGAGGGAATTCCCCGGGATTTAAGCCGGGGCGTTTTTTTAGACTGGGAAAATTTTAAATATATTAAACGGGGCGCCAACCACGTGGAAATGTCTTTTTCGCGCGGCTGCCCGTTTAGATGCAGTTTTTGCATAGAATCAACGACCAATTTTAAATACAGGCACTACAGCGTTGACAATGCCCTGCGTGAGATTCAAAGGTCTGTTGATATCATTGACCCTCACATTGTCCGGTTTTCCGATCCTTTGTTTCGGCTGGATACGCCTTTTGGCAAGGAATTGCTCCGGGCGCTTGTGGATAGAAAATTCGATAAAACATTGTCGTTTATGACGCGCATTGACATGATCACAAAAGAAGATATAACCCTTCTTTCGAAGCTCAACGTCCGTCTTTTTTTTGGCGTCGAAACATTTTCTGAAAAGATGCTTCTACTGATGAATAAAACAAAAACACCCGCGACTTATCTAAAAAAAGTGGAAGAGAATATTGGGTATCTTAATGAAGGCAAAATCCTCTGCGATTTTGCGTTGCTTTTTAATTATCCCGGAGAAACGATAGAAACCGTGAATGAAACTTTTTCTTTTATGGAAAGGGTTTTCGCTCCCTTAAGGGATGTCTCTATCTGCTGCGGGCACAACGGAGATTTTCTTTATCTTCCCGGAACTGACGTTACGAAAAATATTGCCCGCTTCGAAAAAGAATTTGGGACAATCATCAGGCATAAAACGTGGTGGCGGGAGCAAGGAAATCATGGGCAATTGGCCAGCGATGTTGTTCCAAGCCATGGTTTGTCAGGGAAAGTATCCTGGAGGCCCCGTTTGGAAGCATTAACTCGGGAATATCTGTATAGAAACATGTCGAAAGAAACGATGCTTTTAAAATTCTGGTTTGAAAAGCTTTACCAGACTTATGAGCCGGAGTATGAGAAGGCGGGAGTTTAAGAGCCGTGGCAGAGATAGGTGCGGAAATCAAAGCATCAGTTGTCGTCATTGTTTACAACGCCCAAAAGACGCTTAAGTCGTGCCTTGATTCTTTGATGGCGCTTGATTTTCCAAAAAATCAATATGAAATCCTCGTTGTTGACAACCATTCGACCGACGGCACGAAAAATATAATTCTACAGTATCCTGTCACCTATCTTTTTGAGCCCAACCGCGGCCGCGGCTGGGCGAGAAACAAAGGCGTCAAAGCCGCGCGGGGCGAATTTGTCGCTTTTACCGACGCCGACTGCATTGCAACATCCGATTGGCTTAAAAATCTTTTGGAGGGGTTTAAAGACAGTGAAGAAGTCGCCATCTGCGGCGGAAAAATCATAGCCTTTCGCCAGCAGACGGCCTTTGAAAAATATGTCGAACAAAAAGGTATTTTGGACCAGGAAAAAGGAATCAAAGGGGATAATCCTCAAGATTTACCGAGGGCTGTTACCGCCAATGCGGCATTTAGAAGAAGTATTTTCGAAAAGGCGGGTTATTTTGACGAAGAGTTGATTACCAGTGAAGACACGGAAATCAGCTGGCGGATTTCTCTTTTAGGATACGAAATAAAGTATGTTCCGCAGGCAACTATTTACCATCAACATACAAAAACTTTGGCGGATTTTTGCCGGCACCATTTCGATTTTGGCCGCGCGGCCGTTGTTATTAATCAAAAATACGGAAAAATGTATTTTGGCGTAGGGGGGCCGTCTTCTCTTTTTCAGGCTGTGGTTGTGAGCTTGAGGGTCTTTTTTATCCTGATGGGGCGTTTGCTTGAAGCGTTAGGTAAAGGTATAGGACAAGAAAAAATTCTCTTTATTATTTTTGACGCCACCCTGCGAACCTCTTACAACATGGGATGTTTTTGCGCGCTGCTTCAGGCGTATGATCCCAGGCAAAAGAGGGTTGCTACAAGCAAAATTCCCCTGGATCATTTTTTCCGTCAATTTGCGTTTCACAATGATGCGACAAAATGGTCCTCGTCCCAGCCTTTAACATGGTTTCTCAATGACGGGATTATGCGGCTCGTCGTTTTCTTTGAAGGGCTTCATGTCTACAAGTTAAACCGGACGGCCACGCGGATTTTCTTAAATTTGCTTAAGACATCGGATTTAACTGAAACAATCGAAACGATGGCTGCGTCGTATCAGGTTGCGCGAAATACCGTCGATCAAGATGTCAGGGAATTTTTGGCAATGCTCAAGGACGAGAGAATATTGCAACAGGCCTGACGATGTTCAATGACCAATCATAAAGTTTTATCCTGCCATGCCTCCTGTTTTTAAAACATCGTTTCTTTTTCCGCATTTTGAAGTTGTTATTCATGCCAATCACAAGGCGACTTTTGATCTTATCTGCAGGTCTCTTTCTTCTCAAACGCAGGCAGAACGCCGCCATGCTTTTGGCAAGCCAAAGTTAACGGTCAACATGTTCTATTACAAAACGCCTTATTCTCAAATCCCGCGTTCTCGGTATGATTGTTTTCACGGTTTTACGCTGTTTTACAACCGGTTTGCCGAGTACGAATATGACAATCAACCGTATCACAAAAGCCGCGTCATTTATGACGTCGGCCCGAGGACATTAAGGACGGTGATTGACTTAAAAAAGAATTCCATCACGTCTTATATCGCGGCTCCTCCCGATATTGAAAAAGACCTTCTGTTTGATTTGATTTATTTCCAACCGTTAAAATACCTCCTGCAGGTCAGAGGCCTGCACCTTTTTCATGCTTCGTGTGTTCTTTGGCACGGGAAAGGCGTTTTATTCTGCGGAAAATCCGGAAGCGGCAAAAGCACGCTCGCCCTAGCCCTTTTACGGAAAGGTTTTCAATTCTTTTCCGATGATGAGGTCGTCTTGCAAAGGCGGGGAGGGAAAGTCAAATGCGCCTCTTTTCCCTCCATGCTCAAAATACCTGACGCATCCCTGCGGGCCTTCCCGGAAATGAACAATCTGGTTATGAAAAGGCGTTACGTAAACGAAAAAAAGGTTGTTGATGTTGCCAGGCAATTTCCCGTCGGTAAAGATAAGACCGTCCGCCCTTGCCTGTTAATCTTTCCCCGTTTTGTTAATTCAGCCAAAACAAGGATTGAACCTTTGGATAAACAGCGGGCCCTGGCGCGTTTGGCGCGGGAAGAGTTTAGCCATATCCGGTATTCGGGGCCGCGTGTTTACCAAAATCACTTCTTGATTTTAGCGTCCCTGTTGCGGTGCGTGAAAACGTATAAACTATTTTACCGAAACCAGGACCTCGATAAAATTCCGGATTTAATTAAGCAATTAGAAAAGTAATTTATGAACGATATGATTTCCGTCCATTGCCTTCACAAAACATTTCCCTTACGCCGATCGGTCAAGTTTTCGCAGTTGTTTTCCTTGCATAACGAAAAACGTCCGATTGTCGCCTGCTGCGATATCAATCTGCGTATCAAAAAAGGGGAATTGTTGGTTGTCGCCGGCCCCAACAGCTCCGGCAAGACAACGCTTTTGCGTATCCTCTCAACGCTGATTCTTCCCGACCGGGGGGAAATCACGATAAACGGCTTTGACCTTGTCCGCCAGGCTGCTCAGGTGCGCAACTCTGTGAGTTATCTAACAGCTGAACACGGCAGTTTCTATGGGCGCTTGACGGGATGGCAGAATTTAGATTTTTTTTCAACAATTTATAATCCATGCCGGAAGGAAAATAAAAAGAAAATAGATGAGCTCATTGAGCTTCTTGAGCTTGGTGAATACGCGCAGCGCATGTTTGAAGAATATTCCTCCGGCATTCGCCAGCGGATTCATTTAGCTCGAGGATTTCTGCACGATGCCCCCGTCGTCTTGCTGGATGAGCCAACCAAGAATCTGGATATGCATATCGCCCAGAAGGTCAGGACTTTTATTCGGGAAAATCTGGTTGGGAAAAATAGAAAAACAGTCATTATGACCAGCCATATTCTCGATGAGGCCTCCGAGATGGCCAATCGGCTGGCGATTATTCAAAACGGGCGGATAAAAGCCTGTGGCAGTTTAGAAGAATTAAGACATCAAGCCGGCAGGCCGGAGGCCGACATAAAAAATCTTTACCGGCATTTCACAGATGACAAATAAAAGTGTCCTGCAAAAATACATTGCCCCTTTTTTAACAGTGCCTTTTGCTTTTCTTAAAAAAGATCTCATCATGGACACCAGCTACCGCATTTCTTTTGTGACGCGGTGGATTGGCATCGTTATCAGCGTTATCACTTTTTATTATCTCTCACATTTGATTTACCCTGCCTCCAGCGGTTATCTGGCTCCTTATGGAGGTGATTACTTTTCATTTGTTGTTATTGGGCTCGCCGCAATCAGTTACCTTAATTCCAATGTCCATGGTTTTGTCGGCACGGTTTTGATGGAGCAAAGATCGGGCGCGATGGAAATCTTCTTAACGTCTCCGACAAAAATTTCCGTTCTATTCTTTGGATTTTGCCTTCACAACATCGTGATGGGGATATTGGCGGCCACGCTGTATATGCTCTTAGGGGTATTGCTGGGGATTCAGTTAAGCCATGTGAGCGTCTTGGCCGTCACCGTGATTTTTGTATTGGGATCTTTGTGTTTTTTGAGTTTGGGGGCGCTGGCTTCTTCGTTTATCATCGCCTTTCGCCGGGGGGACCCTGTCACGTGGGTTGTGACAAATGTTTTTTGGCTTTTAGGAGGGGCGTATTTTCCGATTACGGTTTTTCCGAAAACGATCCAGAAAATATCTTATCTCTTGCCTTCAACCTATATTTTTGACAGCCTGCGTTTCGCCCTGCTCAAAGGGTATTCTTTTGAGATGTTGTGGGGGCACATCAGCACTCTTGGATTTTTTGCCTTGGTTTTAATTTCTTTTAGCGTGGGAGCGCTTCAATCTGCTCTTTATTACGCCAGAAAAAGAGGATCGATTACCTTCCATTAGGCACGACCCGTTTTAACCGCAACAAAAGCCCTTTGCCCCACAGAGCCTGCCGGGGCGTGATGCCATAACGGTAACAAAGATAACGGGTGGAAGGAAATAAGATTCGGAAAAGATAACCTGTTATTTTTATGAGCCCGCCGGCGGTTAATCCGAATTTGCTTAAAAAAACATAGCTTTTCATAAGCATCGTCGTCAACCAATGGCGGTCATGGGGTTTTCTAAAACCCATGGCGTTATAGCCGAAAAGAAAATCCAGGAGGGCTCTTCTCAGCGTTGGCGGCTGCAGTTTTCGCAGAACTTCTTCAGGAATGGAGTCGGTCAAGAATTTTTCCTTTAAGGCGCGCAACACGTAGTAAAGGATCGTTGCTGTTTTGCTGTTGATCGCCTTATCGACGATGTCGTCCCAGCGCAGGTGCGGGGAAAGAAACAAAAATCTTTTTAAATCATAAAACCAAAGGAAATGCCTTAAGCCGACATTGACCATGCGGCTTGCCAGATAAAGGAATTGGTCCTCCAAGGAAAGCGTCAGTGTTTGTGCGCCGGCAAGTTTTATTTCCATGGCTTTTTGCCAATACTGGCCCTCATCTGAAAAGCGGGGGAAATCCAGTATAAAAAGGTGAAACTTAAATTCAATCTTTGTCCCGCCGGAATTTTCGTAAGAAACGTGGCGGTTCATGGCGATGTCGGACATTTCTTCCAGTTGTAATAAATCCAGCCCTTCTTTGTTGTAAAATTCTGCCTTGTGTAATATGGTTCGAATCGCCGGCCAATCAGTTTTTTTAACGAGGATATCAATATCCTCCATGGGCCTAAGGCCGGTATCCCGGTAAAGTTTTTCGGCGAGGGCCGCGCCTTTTAAAACAATAACATCAACATGGTTGTTTTTGAATTCTTGAAGCAGTTTGGCCAAATCACGGTAGGCCGTATTTGTTTTGGAAGTGTTTTGTTCGTAATCCTTTTTTAGGGCATCGACAATCCAGAAAGGCAGAAGGCGCGTATCCACACCCGACAAATTTTTATACAGAAGCGGGCCGATGTTGTTGTAAAACGCAAGGGGAAGAAATGATTCCCACCGGCGGCATTCTTTCAAAAGCAAGTTAATCGCCCCGGGGTCTTTTTGGGGCCCTTCGTCTTCACAAAGCTGGACGATAATTTCCTGTTGAAGAGAAAGGTTGCTTCGTTTTCTGCACAGAAGCAATAAAAGCGCGGGATTAAAAATAAAAAACAGGGATTTGATGATCACAAGAAATGTTCTCGTGGATTTCTTATGAGCGTAGCGGGCTTCCCAGCGCGAAATGAGGGCCAAAAGAAAGCTGGTTTTTTTCCACCAGAAAGAATGAAGAAGAATCCTGCCTTTCTCTTTGTCAACGCGGAAAACCACGGCAATAACTGCTGAGGCGGCAATGAAGGGATCAACAGTCGCGCTGTTGTCGCCTTTTGTTATCAGGGTTTGATGGTCTTTAAAACCGATCATCCGATGGCTGATAAGATGTCCGCTGTATTCAAAAATGACAATATCGCCCGGCCGAAGGCTTGAAGGATCGACTTTTTTAGCGTAGAGTTTATCGCCGGGACAAAGGATTGGTTTCATGCTTGGCGTAACGATCTGGAAAATCATATATTCGCGTTTTGATAATCCTGATTTTAATAAAGGGATAATATCATTGATGCGCTCAAGCGCGACCGGGGCATCAGGAGAAATATTTTGAACGCAGTAGTAAGTGATCGGCGCATATGATTTTAAAAACCCGGGAAGCCTTTGTTTGAAAATTAACTCCCAGTCAGCCTGATAGTCAAGGACGCTTAGGCCGCATTGATTCATTTCCTGCCAAAGCTCTTTTTTGCGATAAAGATAAAAAGGCAAACTTCGAAAAGATTCGACGAAAAATCTTTTCGTAATAAACCGCTCGTAGGGTTTGGGCCCGCGGTAGCGCGCCGCGAGTATTCTTTGCATCCAGCGTCTTTTTGTATCCACGACGATGCTTGGGAGCAATGTGCTCAAGGTGTCTAAGGTTAACATCAGCAGATTTTCCAGATGCGGTTCGCTCAATTTTTTTGCCATAAACGAATGACGCAAAAACGAGCGCGGGGAATCAAAAAATTTTCTTTTCAGATGACGAATGCCCTGAAGAAAGGCTTCGCAAGAATAAGGAAAAGGAAAATGCTGGGAGCCATTATTTGTATGGATAACGCAAACGCCGTCGTTTTTTAAAACACGTTTAATTTCCTTTAAAAGGGTTAAGCGTTCCTCTTTTGAAAAGATTTGGATGACACCGTTGGCCAGGATTACATGATCAAAGGTGCGATCCTTGAACATAAGATGGGGAGCATAGCCGACACAGAATTTGGCCTTCAGGCCTTGCCGTTGAGCTTCCTTTTTGGCGCAGAAAACGGCTTCTTGAACAAAATCAATGCCGACAACGTCGAATCCCGCTTTCGCCAGCGGCAGGGCAACGCGCCCTGATTTACAGCCGATATCCAGGCACATACCGGGTTTTAAATATTTTTCAAAAGCAGCCTTTTCAGAAGGAAAGAATTGCTGTTCGTTGACCTTAAAATAAAAATCAACAGCGTCGGGCTGATTAAACGCGCGGATGAGGCGTCTGCTGTGGGAGATTGTTGTGGGCATAAGGGGCGCCGATCAAGAGAATATTTATGAAACTCCCGAGGATTATATTATAAGAGCATCGAGGGGTCAATTTAATAGAAGCGCCGGCAAGGTTGAAGGCAGGCGACAGGAGGAATCTTGTAATAACATGGGATCTTATTTCTGGCATTAAGAAAAAAGGCGTCATTAAATCCAACAAAAAGTCATTTTGTCATTCACAAGCAATAGGAAAGATTGACAACCTCTTTGAATGACGGTAATATTGAGAACGTTTAAACGAAAGGACATGATGCCGCGTATTTATCTTGATTATGCCGCCACGACCCCGACGGATCCGGAGGCCATCAAAGCCATGGAACCGTATTTTTTTGAGAGGTTTGGCAACACCTCAAGCGCTCACAGTTTTGGCCAGGAATCAAAGAAAGCGCTGGAAGATTCCCGCGCGGCGTTAGCTCAAGCTATCGGCGCGAAGGCCGAAGAAATTATTTTCACATCCGGCGGCACGGAATCCAACAACCAGGCTCTTTTCGGCGTTGCCCGCGCTCTCAAAAATAAAGGGAACCACATTATTATTTCTGCTATTGAGCACCACTCGGTGATGGACCCCGCGCATCAGCTGGAAAAGGAAGGATACAGCGTTAGCTGTGTTGGCGTTGACAAATATGGCGTCGTCGATATTGAGGAAATCAAACGCGCGGTTACGGATAAAACGATTCTTATTTCCGTGATGCACGCCAATAATGAAATCGGGACAATCCAGCCGCTGGATGAAATCAGCAAAATAACCAAAGAGAAGAAAATCTATTTCCACGCGGATTGCGTGCAGACCGTCGGGCATATCCCCGTTGATGTTAATCATCTCGGCGTTGACCTTCTCTCAGTGTCGGCGCATAAATTTTATGGGCCCAAAGGCGTGGGCGTGCTTTACATCCGTAAGGGAGTGAAGATATCGCCGTTTCTCCTTGGGGGCGGCCAAGAGCGCGGGCTTCGCGCTTCAACCAACAATCTTCCCGGAATCGTCGGGCTTGCCAAAGCGATGGAGATTTGTCAAAGAAAAATGGACGAAGAAATCGCGGCGCAAATTGCCATGCGAGATTTCCTCATTAAAGAAGTGACGGGGAAAATCAGCGGTGTTGTTGTCAATGGCCATCCGGTCAATCGCCTTCCTAACAATGTGAATTTTTCTTTTGCCGACGTTAATGGCGAATCGCTTTTAATGAGCTTGGATATGATTGGGATTGCCGCTTCCATGGGCGCGGCCTGCACTTCCGGCGCGCTTGAGCCGTCGTATGTTTTGCGTTCCATTGGCTTACCGGATCAATTGGCTTTAGGCTCGCTTCGTGTGACGCTGGGGCGTTGGACAACGAAAGAACATATTGAATATTTCTTGGAAAATCTTCCGGCTATCATTGAACGGTTGCGCGCGGTTTAATCTTTAATCACCTCATGCAAGATAAAATTGTAGGATTTCTCAAAAAATCCAGCGGTTATATTTCCGGCGAAGAAATAAGCGAACAGCTTAACATTAGCCGTGCCGCGGTTTGGAAGCACATCCAGGAACTTCGTGAAGGCGGATACGATATCGTCGCTGTTCCGCATTTAGGTTATAAGCTCGCCTCTTCTCCCGACAAACTCTTCCCCAGCGAAATCCAATTTGGCCTTGCGGCCAAAATCATCGGTAAGAAAATTGTCTATTACGATACCGTTAATTCTACGATGGATGTGGCCTTTGGCCTTGGAATGAATAAGGCGCCGGAGGGAACGGTTGTTTTATCTGAAGGGCAATCCAAAGGGCGCGGGCGAATGGGCCGGGAATGGGCCTCGCCCAAAGGAAAAGGGATTTACGCCTCGATTATTTTACGCCCACGACTTACCCCGACGCAGGCGGCGAAACTGACGCTGTTGTCGGGCGTCGCAATTTGCGGGGCGATTAAAAACAAAACAAATTGCGACGCCCGCATCAAATGGCCCAACGATATTCTCATTCACGGGAAAAAGGTTGCCGGAATCTTGACGGAGTTAAGCGCCGAAACAGACCGTGTCAAATTTGTTGTCATCGGCATCGGGCTCAACGTGAATTCCAAAAGCGATTCGCTTCCCGTTGGCGCGACATCCCTGCGCAGTGAACTTAAAAAACAAATTTCCCGCGTTGAGCTATTGCAGGAAATACTGCAGGAAATGGAAAAATGGTATGAATGCTTGGAAAAAAAAGGTTTCGCGCCGGTTATCAAAAAATGGAAAGAGCTTTCCGTTACGTTAGGAAAACGCGTTAGAGTGATTGACCCAAACGGCGATATCGAGGGCGAGGCCGTTGATATCGACGAGGACGGGGGGCTTGTCATCCGTAAAGATTCCGGTGTTTTTGTTAAGCGCATGGCGGGAGATGTCCTGCAGGTTGGGTTCTAAAAATTTATGAGAAAGATTTTCCTAATAGCTATTTTATTGCTTAATATGATTGGCGTAAGTGATTGCGAAGAACCCGTTATGCCCAAAGGAGATCAAGGCGTGGAAAAATTAGAAAAAGCCACTTTTGCGGGAGGATGTTTCTGGTGCATGGAATCACCGTTTACATCGCTAAAAGGAGTCAAGGAAGTTATCTCCGGCTACACCGGCGGCCATCAAAAAAATCCAACCTATGAAGAAGTTTCATCGGGCGAAACGGGACACTATGAATCCGTTCAGATTACCTTTGACCCATCACAAACCAGTTACGATGAGCTCCTCAATGTCTTTTGGCGTAACATCGACCCTATAGATCCCGACGGCCAGTTTGTAGATAAGGGGAGCCAATACAGAAGCGGGATCTTCTATCACAGTGAAGAGCAAAAACGTGTGGCGCAGGAATCAAAAACCAAACTTGCTCAATCCGGCCGTTTCAAAGCGCCGCTTGTTACCGAAATTATTCCGGCCGCGAAATTTTATCCGGCGGAACAATACCATCAAGGCTTTTGCCGGCTTAATCCAGAACATTATGAAGCCTATCGTCAAGGTTCCGGCCGCGATGAGTTTTTAACCCACGTTTGGGGGAAGGACAGGGCGCATTGAAATCAACCCGAAGCCTTTCGCGCGCTTCTCAATTTTTAAAATCAATCTTTATTCTCGCCTCGTTTCTTTTTTCTATTCAAACTGCCCACGCTGATTTAAACCTTGACCGCCTTTCTGATGAGGATATTAAACGCGCCGAGAATTTAATTGCCACGCTCGCGCCTCTGATTAAGGAAAGAGACGCGAAAGAAAATTTGGCGACACTCACTTTCCCCGAACTTTACGCGCCACTCAACCAAGAAGATCAGGAATTCTTAAGAAGTTTTCAGAATCTCGATGCGGCGGAGGCGGGAATTAAGATTCCTTACCGCGGGATAGCGACGGGCCAAGAGGATCTTGCCGTAATCAAAGGGCAGAAGATTAAAATGGAGGGAAAAGAGCAGGATCTTCCTCCCCAATTTCTTCCCAACGATGTTTACGAAAAATATCTTCGCATGATGGAGGAGATGCAAAAAGATTTAGGCAAACAGCTTTATATCGAATCCGGTTACCGTTCCAGCGCTTATCAACTTTATCTTTTTATTTTCTATTTAAAGAATCACGATTATTCCATCCGCGAAACAGCGAGGTATGTGACGCTGCCCGGTTACAGCGAGCATGGCGCGCCCAAACATCAGGCGATTGATTTTATTAACATTGATGGAATCAGCGGCGAGACAAACCCGGCGGATTTTGAAAATCTCGATGAATACAAATGGCTTTTACAAAATGCAGAAAAGTTTGGTTTTGTCCTTTCGTACCCTAAAAATGATGCCCGCTTAACTTTTGAGCCGTGGCATTGGCGGTGTGACGCGTCAGACTAAAGACCTAAGACTCAAGACCAAAGGCGCAAGAAAGTGAACAAGAAATTCAACACGTGAAAATAAAATCCGCCTTCCTTAAAAACTACGCCTTCCCGATTCTCTTGTTTATTTCAATTCTGATTGGCTCGCTGTTGGGAGCTCTCCTTAAAGAACGCGCCGCAATCTTCAAACCCTTCGGCGATATTTTTCTTAATCTGCTTTTCACTGTTGTCGTGCCCTTGGTTTTCTTTTCGATTTCCTCAACCGTTGCGGTGATGGGGGATTTGAGGCGGCTGGGAAAAATCTTTGGATGGATGATTTTGATTTTTGTCGTGACAGGAATTATTTCCTCATCCGTTATGGTATTGGCTGTTAAGGCGTATCCGCCCGCAGAGGGCGTTTCTTTGGCCTTAAGCGCGTATCATCCGGGCGAATACAACGTCTCCCAGCAAATCGTTAGGGCCTTTACAGTTTCTGATTTTACCGATTTGTTGTCGAAGAAAAACATGCTCGCGTTGATTGTTTTTTCTTTGCTCATCGGGCTTGCGGCATCATCAGCCAAAGAAAAAGGGCGCGCGTTCATTGATTTTCTTTTGGCCGGAAATGAAGTGATGACGAGAGTGATTCGCTATGTCATGTTTTACGCGCCCGTTGGATTAGGCGCGTATTTCGCTTATTTGACCGGCACCTTCGGAGCGCAGTTGGTGGGCTCTTATTGGCGGGCGGCGGTGCTTTATTACCCTGTTTCTATTCTTTACTTTTTTATTGGATTTTCTTTGTATGCGGGCTTTGCCGGTGGAATAAACGGGATCAAAGTTTTTTGGATGAACATCACAACGCCGTCGTTAACAGCTTTGGCAACCGGCAGCAGCATCGCGACGATTCCTGTCAACCTTGAGGCCGCGCAAAAAATTGGCACCCCAAAGGATATTAGGGAAGTTGTTATCCCCATTGGCGCGACGATTCACATGGACGGTTCTTGTTTGTCGGCGATTTTAAAAATCTCGTTTCTTTTTGGAATTTTTCACATGGATTTTTCCGGGCCGTCGGTTATTTTAACGGCGGTCGGGGTCGCGCTTTTAAGCGGGACGGTGATGAGCGGAATTCCTGGTGGCGGATTTTTGGGAGAGCTTTTGATTGTCGCCCTTTATGGGTTTCCCGTTGAGGCGTTGCCGTTGATTTCGATGATTGGGACTTTGGTTGACCCGCCGGCAACGATGGTCAATTCGGTCGGAGATAATGTGGCCGGCATGATGGTGGCGCGGCTTTTAGGCGGGAAAAAATGGATGGGGAAAAAGGGTACGGCTGTTTTATGAATCTAAAAAAAGTTGCCTTTGAGGCGATGGAAAATTACGGCTTTAAACCGAAATTTCCTGACAGCGTTATTGATGAGATGGAAAATTTCTCGGGAAAAATCAAAGAAGCTAAAAAATCCGATATTCGCGATCTTCGCTCGCTTTTGTGGTCTTCCATTGACAACATCGATTCGCGCGACATCGATCAATTAGAGTATTGCGAATTGCATCCGCGTCGCGAGATCCGTGTTTTGGTCGCCATTGCCGATGTTGATTGTTACGTTGGGAAAAAAACACAAACAGATTATCATGCCTCGCATAACGGCACTTCTGTTTATGCGGGGGTTGAAATCTTTACCCTTTTCCCGGTGCGCCTCTCATGGGATCTAACCTCGCTTAACGAAAACGAGGATCGCCTGGCTGTTGTTGCCGAATTTTTTGTGCGCCGCGATGGCAGCGTGCGCTTAGGGGGAGTTTTTCGCGCGCTTGTCAAAAATAAGGCCAAGCTGATTTATGAGTATGTCGGAGATTGGCTTGAGAAAAAAATCCCGTGCCCGGAAAATATTGAAAAAGTCTCCGGCCTTAAAGAACAGCTTCTTTTGCAGGATGAGGCCGCCCGGCGCCTTTATCGGTTTCGTATGGATAGCGGCGCTCTCGAGCTTGAAACCATTGAATCAACGCCTTTGATTGAAAATAATCACGTCCTTGACCTTATCGTCAAAAAGAAAAACCGCGCGAGGTATTTGATTGAAAATTTTATGATTACGGCCAACCGCACGATGGTGGGGTTTCTTGAAAAAAGAAAGATTCCTTTGATTCAGCGGATTGTTCGTGTGCCCGAGCGTTGGGAGAAAATTGTGGAAGTTGCCGAATCTTTGGGGCACAGGCTGCCGATGAGCCCTGATCCAAAAGCCTTGTCGGATTTTCTCGCGCTTGAGCGCCGGAAAGACCCTTTGCGCTTCCCCGATCTCTCTTTGTCCATCATCAAACTTTTAGGCCCGGGGGAGTATGTGATGACAAATTCCAAAAAAGGGCAGCGCGGCCATTTTGGCCTGGCGGTTTCTGATTATACGCATTCAACGGCGCCCAACCGCCGCTACGTTGATTTGATTATTCAAAGAATGATGAAGGCCGTTTTGGCGGGGAAACCTTCGCCGTATAACGCCGATGAATTGAGCGCTACGGCGTCCTGGTGCACGGTCAGAGACAAGGCTGCCAAAAAGGTGGAACGTTTTATGCGCAAGGTGGCCGGCGCGCTTCTTTTGGAAAAACACGTCGGAGAAATCTTTGATGCCATCGTTACCGGGGCCTCGGAGAAGGGGGTGTATGTCCGGATTTTTCATCCCCCCGTTGAGGGGCGCGTCGTGCGAGGCGAGCGCAACTTGGATGTGGGCCAACAGGTGAAGGTACACTTGACGCGTATTGATCCAACAAAAGGTTATATTGATTTTGAAAAAGAGAATTTTAAGGTAAGATAAACGCGTTGTTTATCCGCATTTGAGCCCGTCAACCGCTTTTCATTATATGGAGGAAGCATGTTTAAAAGAATGATTTTCTTAGCAGTCGCCGGCGTGATGTTGATGGCGAGCGCAGGATGTGCTTTAATCGGGACAGCTTTAAGCGCCGGAGCGGCCTACGGGATTTATCAGGCGACGCATTAACAACTGAACCGCACTGTTTTGGGTCAAATTTACCCTGCACCTTATTTCTTCAAAGTTGATTAACGAATAAAAATATCCCGCCGGTATAATAAGGAAAATATCGTATGGAATGCGATAACGCGTTTCGCCATGGAAAATAGCTGTAGTGATAAGAATGGTGAGAAACGCAAGGTAACTTATCGCCTGGGGGCTTGATGCGATACTTTTGAAGCGTATGCCCAAAAGGGCCAATGCGGGAAGGATGACCAGCGCGCAAAATGCCAGATTAAAATATTGAATACTTCGCGTTCCGCTTGGAAAAATATCTTCCGAGAAAAATAGATCATAAAGATATTCAACCGAATAGCCTATTGTTTTGGAGATGTCTTCGCGCATTTCTTTGATGCCCTCTTTCAAAAAGAAAGATGAATCGTAGGGTCCGGCATCGAAGCTGACATCGCGAGCATATTGCTTGGAGCACGCAACCGGTGAGGCGAATCGGAAATTGTAATGGCGGTTGATGTCATGGAGATATACCCACTTGACGTGAGCGCGCCCGACGTAAAAATTTAAACCTGCCATCGTCGAAATAGTTCCAAAATTCCCAGACAGCGCGAAGACTCGTAAGCATAGCGCAAGATACAGCGGTAAAAATCCCAGCATGTAATATAAGCCGTTGGACGCGATTTTGTATTTTTTGCAATTTAAAATCCACCATAAGCCAAAGAGCGGTACGAAAAGGAGTATTGTTGCTTTAAAAGAGGCACTTAAGACAAGTGCTATGCCGCCAAGAAAGGCGAAGATACGCCGGTGCATGGAGGATTGACAGCAAATACTTTTGGCCAGGAAATAAAACATCACGCTTAAACAGAATGCGAAGGGAGTTTCAGAGAGAAAATAGCCGGTGTAGTCGATGAGGAGATAGTCGAAGCCCGCAATGAAAAGCGCAATGCAAGCGGCGCGCCGGTTAAAAATTATTTTCGCGGCAAAGAAAATAAACGCGCATGTTAAAGTACTCATCAAGGCGTTAAGCAGTTTGATCCACAAAAAGGGAGTCGATGTTTTTAAAAATGGCGTGTAGAGGTATTGTGTGCCGGGAGGGTGCAGAGTATCGGTGATATCTTCGCTTTTCCCAAGAGATATTTGAAGGGACTTTTGATAGTACCACTTCATGTCGCTTTCGAGGCATTTTTCCGGAGGGCGCAGGAAAAAGACAAAAAACACCCGTATGGCCAGCGCCAAAATGAGAAAAACGACAATCAATTTATTCTCTTTCATTATGGAAGCATATTATACACGCGTGGTTTCGATTTTGAAGGTAGAATGTTGTCCATTCCCCAAAAGGGAGATCTTAAATGCAGGTTTCTAATGTTAACCAAAATGTATAATTAGGTTGACAGTAGTTTTCCAAAATCACTATAATAACTTTGCTTATGATGGAATCATTTTTAACCGAGGTGTTAGGCGAGATTGAATCGAAAGGGCTCAAACGCGGCCTTAAATCCGTCGAGGGAAGCCAAGGGCGAAAGATTGTCATCGAGGGCAAAGAGGTCTTAAATTTCTGCTCGAATAATTATTTAGGGCTGGCGGATGACTCAAGGCTTAAAGAGGCAGCTATTGCGAGCATGGCGCGGGAAGGATTTGGCTCGGGGTCTTTGCGTTTGGTTTGCGGAAATATGGCGGCGCATCGCGCGTTGGAAAAAAAGATCGCGGAGTTTAAGGGCGCCGAAGGCGCCCTTGTTTTCAGCAGCGGTTATATGGCTAACGTTGGAATTATTTCAAGTGTGTTTGGCCGCGGCGATATTATTTTTTCCGATAAGCTGAATCATGCTTCGATTATTGATGGGATTCTTTTATCGGGAGCTGAATTGAAGCGTTACCCTCACTGCAGTATGGAAGCGCTGGAGGATTTCTTAAAGAAAAGCAAGATAAAGGGCAAGCGCGCGATTATTACCGACAGTGTTTTTAGTATGGACGGTGATTTGGCGCCTTTGGATAAAATTACGGCCTTGGCTAAAAAATACAATTGCATCACCATGGTCGATGAGGCGCATGCCTTTGGAGTCTTTGGAAAAAAAGGAAAAGGTTTGCTTGAGCATTTGGGGTTGGAGGGTAAGGTTGATATTCAAATGGGAACCCTAAGCAAGGCAGCGGGGAGTTTTGGGGCGTATGTGTGCGGGTCGCGCGCCCTCGTTGATTTTCTCATTAACAGGGCGCGCAGTTTTGTTTATACAACGGCGATGCCGCCGTCGGTTGCGACGGCGTCTTTGAAGGCAATTGAAATTATTGAACATGAGCCAAAGCTGCGGCAGCAGCTTTGGCTCAGCACAAATCATTTACGCGAGGGCTTTCGCAAACTTGGTTTTGATACAATGAATTCACAGAGCCCCATTATCCCGATTCTTGTCAAAGACGCGAAACTGGCGGTTGAGTTTTCCAAAAAACTTTTTGAAGCGGGAATTTTTGTCCAGGCGATTCGCCCGCCGACGGTTCCAAGGAATACATCGCGGCTGCGCGTCACGGTCATGGCGACGCATACACGCGGGGATTTAAATTTCATACTTAAAAATTTTGAAAAGATTGGGAGAAATTTATGCCTCTTGTAAAACTTCACAGCAGCATGGAATGGAATTATGACGTCGAGGGAGAAGGGGAAGCCCTTCTTTTTCTGCATGGCTGGGGCGTGGACAAGCGCATCTGGCGCCAGCAGGAAAAATATTTTTCCGATTTTTATAAAGTGATCACTGTGGATCTGCCCGGCCATGGAAAAACAGAGTGGCTTAAGCTTCCCTTGGGAGCGCTTGTCGAAGACCTGCAGGCCATTTTGGATTATTTAAAAATTACGGAGGCGAATTTTGTGGCCAGTTCCATGGGCGGGATTCTGGCTTTGAAGTTTTACGATCGTTCACCGCGGCATATTAAAAAGATTTCCTTTGTCGGCTCTCTGCCGAAATTCTCAAAATCCGCTGATTTTCCTTACGGGCTCGATACCGTGCGGATTCGCAAACTTGGCAGTCAATTGCAAACGGCGTATCCCGCCATCATCAATATTTTCTTCCGCTCGCTTTTTACCAAAGAAGAGCGGGAAACGAGGCGTTTTCGCTGGCTGCAAAGATTCAAGCGCACCGATGAGACCCCTTTAAAGCCGGCTTTAGCTGAATATTTGGATATTATTGAGAATGAAGATTTACGCGAGGTTTTAAAAAGGGTTAGCGTTCCCATCCAGTTTATTAACGGTACAGGCGATGAAATCTGCAATATTGAAGCAGTTAAATGCATGAAGGATCTTGCGCCCCAGGCGCGCTTTGATTTTTTTGAGAAGTGCGGGCACTTCCCTTTTCTTAGCAAACCCTACGAATTCAACGCCATTTTAGAGGAGTTTTTAAAGTCGTGAGGGAAGCCGTCAGCAAGCAGTCTTCAGCCATCAGTCAGAAAATCAGAAAGAATTTTTCCAAAGCTGCTATCAACTATGACAATTTGGCCGTGTTGCAGCAGACAATAGGCTCTCGTTTCTTGTTTCAGCTTAAGGATGAAATTCCTCAACGCACTCTCGACATTGGCATGGGAACAGGATGGCTGACGCAGCGTCTTTGCGAGCAATTCAAAGATTCCCGTATCGTTGGCATAGATTTTTCCGACGGTATGATCGCGCGTGCTCGAAATAAAAAAGAGCGTTTTAGAATTTTACAAGCCGAAGCCGCAAACCTTCCTTTTGTCAGCGAGAGTTTTGATTTGATTGTCTCCAATTTGATGTATCAATGGGTGGAAGATTTAAAGAAATCTTTTGGCGAAGCGCGCCGGACGCTCAAGGAACATGGATCCTTTTATTTAAGCACGTTTGGCCCACAAACACTCCATGAGCTTTTTGCCTCGATTGAAAAATCCTCCAACGGCAGACAATTGAAACTTTCCAATGCGGTTTTGCCCTCAAAGGAGAAAATTACGGACGCGCTTTTACACAATGGTTTTCGGGATTTTCATGTGACGTCGGAAATCTTTAAAGTTTACTTTTCCAACGTCACGTCGTTACTGCGCTGGCTTAAGAATATTGGAGCTAATACGACGCAAAAGAATGTTTTTCTCGGGAAAGAAATGCTTTTGAAGGCGGATGATTTTTATCACAAAAGTTTTCTGGACGAAAAAGGAATCTTTGCTTCATTTGAAGTTGTGTGGGCAAAGGCTAAAAAATAGACCAAAGATTTTATGAAAACTAAAAGCATTTTCATAACTGCAACTGATACCAATGTTGGGAAAACTGTTGCGACACTTGTTCTTGGCGTGCTTTTGCAAAACAAAGGAATCAACGTTGGCGTGATGAAACCCGTGCAATGCGGCGGCGATGATGCAAAGTTTCTGAGAAACGCGCTTCGAATTAAAGATTCTCTTCCAGAAATCAATCCGTATTTTGCAAAAGAACCGCTTTCGCCGCATTTGGCTTTCGCGCGCGCCAAAATTCCTGTCGATCAAGAAAAAATAATTCGCGCTTATGAAAAATTAAAAGGCCGGCACGAGATTATTTTAGTTGAAGGCGCCGGAGGAATTTTGGCGCCGCTTAAAGAAGATTATCTAGTCGCGGATTTAATCGCGGATTTTGGCGCTCCGGTCATTATTATCGCGCGTCTTGGGCTGGGGACCATCAATCACACACTTTTGACAATTAAGGAAGCGCAATCGCGCGGGCTTAAAATCCTCGGCGTTATTTTTTGTCAAAACAAAGACGAGAAATCAGGAATTCCGGAAAAAACTAATCCAGCGGCCATTAAGCGCTTTGGAAATATTCCTGTTTTGGGAATAATCCCGTATCTTTCAGAATTCACCGCAAAAGAAGTGCTTAAAAAATGTTCCACAAAAATAAATTTAAAACCTTTACTCAGCGACTCAAAAGACCCAAAGAACTCAGGAAACCCAATGGTTCAACGACTCAAAAGCTGGGACAAAAAATATATCTGGCATCCCTTCACTCAAATGAAAGATTGGCTTCTTGAGGAGCCGCTTGTCATTGAAGAGGCGAAGGGTTCGTACATAAAGGATACAAATGGGCGATGGTATTTGGACGGTGTTTCGAGTTTGTGGGTGAATGTGCACGGACATCGGCATCCAACCATTGACGCGGCCATCAAAAAGCAAATCAATCAATTGAGCCATTCAACGCTTTTGGGGCTTTCAAATCCTCCGGCGGTTGAGCTTGCGAAAAAGCTCGTCGAAATCGCGCCCGAAGGCCTCAAAAAAGTTTTTTACTCCGACAATGGCTCAACGGCGGTTGAAGTGGCCGTCAAAATGGCGTATCAGTATTGGCAAAATAAAGGAAATGGCGAAAAGCGAAAAATCATTCATTTGGAAAATTCCTATCATGGCGACACGCTGGGAAGTATGAGCGTTGGCGGCATCAGCCTTTTTCATAAAGTTTACAAGGATTTGATTTTTGAGACGATTGCTATTAGCGCGCCGTTCGACAGAAATTTAAAGAAACTATTCGAACGGCGCGCTGATGAAATCGCCGCGATCATCGTTGAGCCTTTGGTTCAGGCGGCGGCCGGAATGCTTCTGTGGCCGTCGGGCATACTCAAAGGCATTGAAAAGCTTTGCCGCGCGCACAATGTATTTCTCATCGCCGATGAAGTGGCAACAGGTTTTGGACGCACCGGAAAAATGTTTGCCTGCGAGCACGAAGATGTCCACCCTGATTTTTTATGCTTAGCTAAAGGTTTGACTGGCGGTTATTTACCTTTGGCCGCAACGCTTACAACACAAAAGGTTTTCAACGGATTTCTTTTTGATTATAAGGATCAAAAAACGTTTTTTCACGGCCATACCTATACCGGAAATCCCTTGGCGTGTGCGGCGGCCTTGGCTAACCTTGAAATCTTTAAAAAAGAAGATACTCTCGCCGGACTTTCACCCAAAATAAAATATTTAGCGAAATCATTAAAAAAGTTTTATAATCTATCCCACGTTGGTGAGGTCCGGCAAAAAGGTTTTATGGTCGGGATTGAACTCATCAAAGACAAGGCGGCGAATGTTCCTTACGATTGGCAGGAAAAAATCGGCATTCGTGTCTGCCGGGAGATTAAAAAGCATGGCGTTATTTTACGCCCGCTTGGGAATGTGATTGTCTTAATGCCGCCCTTGTCGATTTCGCTGGGCGATCTCGAAAAACTTTTAAGCAAAACGTATGAGACGATTAGAAAAGTAACAGCGGATAGCGAATAGCGTAGAGCGTATAGGAAAACTTGAACTATTCGCTAAACGCTATCCGCTAAACGCTCAAAAAATATGATTACACAATCCAAAACCAAAACAGTTTTCGTCGGAATGAGCGGCGGGGTGGACTCATCCGTTGTTGCCGGCATGATGAAGGAAGCCGGCCACAACGGCATTGGCGTTACCATGTGTTTTAATATTTCCCATCCCAACAACAAAAAACCTTCCTGCTGCGGCGTCGATGGGATTGATGATGCCAAGCGTGCGGCGCAGGTTTTGAGTATTCCGCATTATGTTATGAACTTTGCCGAGGACATCAACGAGCATATTATCGATAATTTCACAAATGAATATTTAAACGGGCGCACGCCGAATCCTTGCGTGCAATGCAACAAACATTTAAAATTCGGTTCGCTTTTGGAAAAAGCGCGCTCGCTTGGCGCTGATTATTTAGCGACGGGTCATTACGCCAAGATTGAATACAACGACGTACGGAATTCTTTTGAGCTTAAAAAAGGTGAGGACAAATATAAAGATCAATCTTATTTTCTCTATAGTATGCGAAAGGATACTCTTCCTTTCGTTTTTTTCCCGCTTGGAGGCATGACCAAGTTTCAGGTGCGCGACTTAGCGCGTAAATACGGTCTTTTAAACGCAGAGAAACCCGGAAGCCAGGACATTTGTTTTATCCCCGACACCGGTTACAAGAAATTTATTGAAGACCGAGTAGGCGCCGAAAATATGAAGCCTGGACTTTTTAAAGATGAAAACGGCAACATTCTCGGCGAGCATAAAGGCGTCGCTTACTTTACCATTGGCCAGAGAGATCAATTGGGCATTGCCTTAGGCCGTCCGGTTTACGTTTACCGCATTGACAAAGAAACCAATACCGTTTATATCGGCGGTGAAGAAAAGCTTTACGCCAAGGGCTTGATTGCCGACCAAATTAATTTTCTAAGCATTGATCCTCCGTCGGAAAATTTACCCATTCAGGTTAAGATCCGTTACAACCAGCCGCAGGTGGACGCCCAGCTTCGCGTTTTAGAAGATGGCAGAGCCTCTGTTGTATTTGTCGCGCCGCAAAAGTCCGTCACACCGGGCCAATCGGTGGTTTTTTATGACGGAGATATTGTTTTGGGCGGAGGCATTATTGAAGCGCCTATTCAGGAGGCACCCGTTCAGGAAGAAGCGGAAATTCTTCAGGAAACCTTAAACAAGGGCTGACTTTTTTATGAATCCAAAACTTCAAGCCAAAATTACAGAAAAACTCAATCGCATTAAAGTCAAAGACGTGATGACACGTTCTCCCATCACAACAACGCCTGACGAAAATCTCTCGGATTTGGCAGATATTTTTATTAAATCAAAAATTAGCGGTGTTCCCGTTGTCAATGCCTCTAAAAAGATGGTGGGGATTATCACGACGACAGATTTTCTGCGGCTGATGGGGGAAATGAATAAAGGTTCTTTTGTGGGGCTTAATCAAGAAAAAAACGCTAATGTGATCGTTGGTGATGTGATGACAAAAAGTGTTATGAGTGTGAATGAAACTCATACACTGCATGATGTTGTTAATATCATGTGTGATAAGAAAATCCATACCATTCCCGTCACAAAAGACGATCAATTGATCGGCGTTGTGGGGCGGCGCGATGTGATTATGTATTTCTACGCCGCGCTACGTGATAGCGTCGAAGAATCCAATCAATAGCGAGAGGTATGTTTGATGAGCATTATTTTTAATAAAGAAAATCTTAAAGGTTTTTTAGACAAAAATAATTTTGAAAGCGTGCATGGCCGTGTTATGAGAGCGCACGAAGCGCTCGAGAATAAGCAAGGCTTGGGACGAGAATTTACTGGATGGGTAGATTTACCGGTGCGTGTCGAAAATAGTTTTTTGACGGATTTAAAAAAACTTGGCGCAAGCGTACAAAAATCATCGGATGCGCTCATCAGCATCGGTATTGGCGGATCGTATTTAGGCGTTCGCGCGGCTGAAGAATTTTTGAAAAATGATTTGAAGCTTCCCATTCATTACGCCGGGCATAATTTAAGCAGTGATTATCACGCCAATCTTCTGGCGGGTTTAAAAAAGAAAAAAGTAACAGCGATTGTCATTTCCAAATCCGGGACGACGACCGAGCCGGCGCTTGCCTTTCGTCTTATTAAAAAATTTATGGAGCAAAAATATTCGGCGAAAGAACTCAAAAAAAGAATTATTTGCGTGACCGATGGGAGAAAAGGCGCGCTTCGTAAAATAGCGGACAAAGAAGACTATCAAACGTTTATTATTCCCGATGATGTGGGCGGGCGGTTTTCGGTTTTGACACCGGTTGGTTTGGTGCCGCTCGCGCTTTGTGGGATTGACGTCAAAAGTTTAGTCGAAGGCGCGCGAGCGGCACAAAAAGAATTCTCCAACGCTGACTTCGCAAAAAACGCCTGCTATCAATACGCCGCGGCGCGGTATCTTCTCTCTACCAAAGGAAAGACTATTGAAGTTTTATCGTCTTTTTATCCCAATGTATTTTTTGTCGCCGAGTGGTGGAAACAGCTTTTTGGCGAAAGCGAAGGCAAGGACAAAAAAGGGATTTTTCCGGCGTCGTTGACTTTGACGGCGGATTTGCATTCCATGGGCCAGCTCATGCAGGATGGGATGCGAAATGTTTTTGAAACATTCTTAAATATCGAAGCGCAAAGCAAAAAACTCACCATTCCCAAAGACAAAGACGATGTGGATGGTTTTAATTTTGTCGCAGGGCGTGATTTGGACTTCGTCAATAAACAAGCTTACAATGCAACTGCTTTTGCCCACCGCGAGGGTGGCGTTCCCAACATGACGCTCTCCATTCCCCAAAGCGATGCCTATTCTTTAGGCGAGCTTTTTTATTTCTTTGAGCGTGCAGTCGCTATTTCCGGCTATCTCCTCGGCGTCAATCCCTTCAACCAACCCGGTGTTGAGGCTTACAAGAAAAAGATGTTTGAATTACTCGGAAAGAAATGAGTGTCCCCTAAAAGGTGATTGGTATCTCTTATTTTTTCCTCTATAAATAGAAAAACCCCGCGTAAGGGGGTTTTTACTATAAGGTGATAGGCCTTAGGTGCTTTCGCTATCGCTAAGACGAAACTCCTTTCTAAGTGCAAGTATGCCACGCAATTTTCAAAAAAGCAAACCGACCAGAATATTTTCCAAGAAATCCTTTGAACATAAGTCATCCCGGCGACATAATACCTTGCGATCTCGCGAGGCTACGGCGATGCCCACAGTCATTCTCAATACGCTTTTGTGTTTGAAAACCTTGCCGGAAGCACTCTTAAAAAGCGTTATGAAGCAAAAAATATTTTTTTTAATTCTGTGGTTTTCAATTGTTAGCGGCAGAGGGTTTGTTTTGGCCCAGACGCAAAACGCCGACAATTTAACGGATATTCTGACGACATTGGGCGGTGTCAGCGGAGGGCAGGGAATACCGGGCGGTTCATATTTTTCCGTGGCGAATATCATCGGCGCGCTTCTTTTTGGCGGGATAGGTTTCGCGGTTTTTATCTACGGGAAAAAAGAACGCAGGTTCAAACCGCTTCTTATCGGCATCGCCCTCATGGCCTATCCGTATTTTTTAAAAAGCACCATGGGGCTTTATATCGTAGGATTAGGTTTGTGCGCACTCTTATATCTTTGGCGAGATTAATTCGCGCTTTTAAGTTACGTTGTCTTTGAGAAGATTTGCAAAGAGACCTATTAAAAACGAAGCACAGAAATTGTAGGTGCATCACTTATTTCATTCGAGGTTGTTTATGAAAGCAAAGAATTATGTTTTTGACGAATTTTCCGACAGTGTTCTTTACAAGGATTTAGCGGCCAGCGAGAAGGACCAAAACAACAAAGCCGCCCTCATCAAGCTTGCCGAACAGGAATACGGCCATTATGTTTTCTGGAAAAAATTTACACCCGGCTATGAGCCCATCGTCGGCTCTTTCTTGCTCAAGGGTTATTGTCAAATTTCCTGCGCGCTTCGTTTTTGGCGGGGCAGGCGCGGGATTTCTCAGTAAAATCAAATCTTCTTGTTTTTAAAAGTATGAGTTATCAACGTCTGGGCGCTTATTTACTGTGTTTAGCGGCCATCATTTATTGGCCTTCATTTCACGCTCCGTTCCAATATGATTCCGTTACTCTGATCCATATTTTGCCGAAGAATCCTTTGTGGGATATCCCCAAGATTTGGCAATGGGACCCCTCGCGTTTTTTTCCGCATTTAACGTTTACAATCAACTACTATTTTTTTAGAACAGATGAATTTAGCTATCATCTCGTCAATTTTTTTATTCATCTGGGTGTAGCTCTCATTGTTTACTTCTTTGTTCGAGAAATCTTAAGAACCGGCCGGCAGATAAACGGAAAGGACTCACTCATAGCGACCGCGGTCGCGTTAGTTTTTCTGGTTCACCCCATCCAGACCTCCGCCGTTTCCTATGTTGTCCAAAGATCAGCTTTGTTAGCGACTCTTTGCTATTATTCATCAATGCACTTTTATTTGATTTCGCGGCTTCGTTCCTCAAAGAGGCACTACACAATTTCTTTGCTGGCGGCTTATCTAGGCGCTTTATGCAAGCCCATCATCGTAACGTTGCCCTTAAGTTTGTTTTTATTGGAAGGCTGTTTCTTACAGAAAAACCCGAAGCCGATCAAAGAGATTTTGAGAAAAATCTTCCCGTTCTTATTGATCTTGCCTTTGGTGCGCTTTCTGCTGATTTTGCTACAACAAGGCCAGGTGTCTTTTGGGCATCTCTTCTCGTTGCCTCACGAAACCAGGGCTTATAGCGTTCAAGAATATTTTCTTACACAGCTCAATGTTCTTATGACTTATCTGAGGCTTTTGTTCGCTCCTTTTCACCAAAACTTAGATTATGACTATCCGTTGAGCCAGGGGTTCTTGAGCTATCCGACTTATTTTTCTTTTTTGATGCTTTCGATGATAGCTTTCTTCGCCGTTAAAATTTATCGGCGGATTCCCCTAATAACATTTTGCATATTTTTCTTTTTTATCAGCTTAAGCGTTGAATCAAGTTTCTTTCCCATTAAGGATTTAATTTTTGAACATCGCCTCTATTTGCCGATGTTATCTTTCGCGACGTTCATTGTTGTCATACTTCAAAGAATCCTTAAAACCGATAAAAGCTTTGTCATGGCGATGGCGTCTCTATTAATATTTTTGGGTGTATTAACATATCAACGCAATCTTCTTTGGAGCGATCGCATCGCATTTTTAAAGGACGTTGCGGAAAAATCTCCCCTTAAAGCCAGGTCTCATCTCAGTTTGGGGCTGGCTTACGCCGATGAAAAAGATTATGGCCATGCGATCGGTGCCTATTCGCAGGCGTTGTTGTTAAACCCCCGGTATTTAGATGCGCATGAAAATAGAGGCATCGCGTATCTTGCGCTTAAAAAAATCGATTTAGCCCTGCGTGATTTTGACACGGCCATCGGGATTGATCCAAATTTCCATGAAACCTACCTCTACAGAAGCGCTGCCTATTATCAAAAAAAACAAATTGAAAAATCTATCGAGGATCTTAATAAGGCTATCCTGCTTAACGCCCGGTATGCGCAGGCCTATTTTAACCGATCGGAGATTTATAGAAATCAAGGCAAGTATGACAATGCATTGCGTGATTTGGCCCAGGCGATTGAAATTGTGCCCTATCACGCGGACGCTTATAACAATCGCGGGATTATCCTTGCGGAAAAAGGATTGCTGCTTTTGGCGCTACAAGATTTTAATAACGCCGTTGGAATCGACCCCGGAAACGGAAATTATTATTCCAACAGGGGGATTATTTATTTAAAATTAAACCAGATGAAGAATGCGGAAGAAGATTTTAAAAGGGCTACAAAGCTCAATCAGGGTAAATTATAACGGTGAAATGAAATGACTAAAAAACAGCGAAGTTGCTGGCCGATGGACGGTGATGAGCTCATGATCAAGTATCATGACACAGAGTGGGGAAATCCTGTCCATGACGACCGCAAACATTTTGAATTCCTTCTTTTGGATGCGTTTCAGGCGGGTTTAAGCTGGCGGACGATTTTGTATAAACGCGAAAATTTCCGCAGGGCTTTTGACAGCTTTGATTACAAAAGAATCTCTAAATATGATGAGCCCAAAATAAAAAACCTTTTACAAGATACCGGCATTATCCGTAACGGTCTTAAAATCCGCGGCGCGGTCAAAAACGCAAAGGCCTTTTTGCAGGTTCAAAAAGAATTCGGCAGTTTTGATAAATACATTTGGCAATTTACCGGTAGCCGCACGATACAGAGCCATCGTAAGAATTATAAAGATTTGCCCGCGCGCACTCAAGAGTCCGATGCGATGAGCGCGGATTTAAAGCGCCGCGGCTTTACCTTTGTTGGCTCAACGATTTGTTACGCGTATATGCAGGCGGCGGGGTTGGTCAATGATCATTTGACAGGATGTTTTAGGCATAAGAAGTTAAGAGCGTAAGGCGTTTTAAAATAATTCTTGACAAAAAATCGTTAATTGATAAATTAACACCTGTAAATAAGTTTTTCAAAGGCGTATTTAATATTTGAAAAAGTCACAGCGGCCATAAAAAGAGCCCATGCCTGAAACGAGGCTTGGGTTTTTTTGTAAAGAGCGCTAAATAATGATTGAAAAAGTTGTCGATAGAGGCGGAAGAAAAGTCGTTGAGGTTCGTTCAGACGGCGGAAAGCTTTTGTTTGTGAAAACAAAAGAAGGCTACGAAATGAAATGCCCGCGCACCAAAAAAATCTGTCTCGTGAAATATGAAGCGATGATCGCCGACTGCCTGCAGTGTTTGGATGATGTTTCCAAAGGGGAATGCAATACGGCGCTTGAATTGCTGAATCGAAAATAGTATATACGTTGAGAAGTTAATAGAGGCCGCGAAATATCATGAGCCCATTTCAGACTTTGTCTGAAATGGGCTCCACTATTTGAAAGATGAAAAACCAATGAGGCTCGCGATCGTGAATCCAGCGCCCAACATTAAGAAAGGAGGGCGCTGAAAGTGGAAAGTATCTTTATCTTATTGAGCTTTGTACAACCAAAGGTAGAAAATTCAGGAAAATAAAGCGAAATATTGACTACCACATGCCCTTGGTTAAGCAAAAGTCAATAGCCTTGCATCGCAGATTTCACGCTAATGTAACCCGCACTTCTATATTCTAAAGGAGAAAATAGTCATGAAGAAAATGAATATATTTTTGGGATCTCTTTTTTTAATCGTTTTTTTGTCGCGGCCCGTCGGAGCGGAAACAGTCGAGGACCTCAAAGTCATGATGCAGCAAATGAAAGCGGATTATGAGGCCCGCACCAAAGAGCTGGAAGCAAAAATAGAAGCCCTCAATACCCGCCAAGAGGAAGATAGCGCGAGAATTGAGGCTGTCACAACCCGGCATCAGGAGCAGGTCGCCAAGATGGAGCAGAAAATTGAAGAAAAGGCGTTAAATGTCGAGTACGTTGGCCGGGGCCACGCCCCCGTCGGCAAGGGAGGGCTCGTGGTTGGGAATCCTTTTGGCTTCGGCAATGTTTCCGTCGGCGGTTATGCGGATTTAGAATATGGGGATTTTGAGAATACCACATCAAGCTTCACGCAGCATCGCTGGATTATTAACGTCGGCGCCTTTCCCCATGAACGCCTGCGCTTTAATTCCGAATTCGAGATTGAGTATGGGGGCCCTAATACGCCCAATGCCGACGGAGAAGTCAAGGTGGAACAGGCCTACATGGATTATCTTATTTCTGATGCCATTAACGTAAGGGCCGGAGCGCTCCTTGTTCCCTTTGGGCGGTATAATCTTTACCACGATTCTGATCTTCAGAATTTGACGGACCGGCCGGTGATGGCCAAGGATGTTATCCCGACAACATGGACAGAGGCGGGGGCCGGTATTTTTGGCGCGTTTAATCCGACGTTGGGGAGCTATGAAGATTTAAGTTTAAAGTATGAGCTCTACGCCGTCAACGGCCTCGACGCCGGTTTTTCAGATACAGGATTGGGCGGAGGCCGCCCGGGTTTAAAAACAGATAACAACGACGATAAATCCGTGGTAGGCCGTTTGGCGGTCAGCCCCTGGCTCAATCAGGAATTGGGCGTGAGCGGTTATTGGGGGGATTATGACACCTTCAGCAACGATTTAACGGGCGTCGGCCTTGATGCGTTGTTTACCGTCGGGCCATTGGAGTTTATCAATGAATACGCCTATTTTGGCGCTGAAGAATCAGAAAATACCGATGTGGCCAATTTCTTTCAAGGAGCGTATAGCCAGGTCAATTATCACTTTTGGCCAAAATTCCTCGACAATTCATTTTTGGGGCGGGGATTCAGTGATCCCAAATTGACGCTGGTCGGCCGTTATGACTGGGCTTTGATTGCTGATGACAGCGACGCGTCGCTGGGAAACAATGAAGAGCGTCGTTGGACATTGGGTTTCAATTATCGGCCCATTGACAATTTTGTATTTAAAATGGAATACCAATGGAATCAGACCGCCGAGGAAACGCTTGAACGAGGGGATAACAATGGCGTTCTGACCTCCGTGGCCATTGGTTTCTAAAGAGTTTTTAATGCTTGTTTATGATAAAATAAACAAAAAAAGACACAAAGCGCCAAGATTTATGTAAGGATAAAAATGATTATTCCAAGACGATGGGGGGCGGCCGCTTTTCAGGTCGTTTCTGTTCCGGGCATCGTTATGATGGCCGGCGCGCCGGGGTTTGCGGCGGTTTATCTAACGCTCGAACAGGCTCAACAGGCCATTTTTCCGGGGCAGGGTTTTACGTCCGTCGTGTTGGCTTTGTCGGATGAAGAGCGAAAAGCGATTGAAAAAAAATGGGGCGCGCCGGCGCAGTTTGCGAAACAAAGAATTTGGCGCGCAAGCGAAGGCGGCTATTTCATTGTGGATGAGGTTATCGGAAAGCACGAATTCATTACTTATGCCGTCGGGATAAACCCCGACGGCAGCGTGTGCCAGGTAGAAATTATGGATTACCGGGAAAGCTACGGCAATGAAATCCGGCAAAAGAAATGGCGGCGGCAATTTATAGGAAAAACAAATACCTCGCCTTTGCAATTAGGCAAGGATATCAAAAATATCAGCGGAGCGACCTTATCGTGCCGGCATGTGACCGATGGCGTAAGGCGCATTGTGAGCCTTTATGAGATTGCCCTTAAAAAATAAAATTCCTGCCTGCCGAACGGACGGGCCCGCCTGTCCGGCAGGGGCAGGTAGGCGGCGCTGCCGGCCGCTTTTGGGAACATTTGTTGAAATAACGGCGACCCATTCTAATATCAAAGGGACGCAGAGGGCACTCGGCGCCGCTTTTGGCGCGATCGAGCGCGTGGAACGGCTCATGAGTTTTCATCATTGCAAAAGCGAAGTCTCAAAACTCAACCGCTTGGCCGCGCGCCGGCCGGTGCGTATTAGCCCGGAAACTTTTTACGTCCTTAAGGCCGCTAAAAAATTATACAACCGAAGTTGCGGTGTGTTTGACATTACCATTGCCCGCCAACTGGTGCGCTGGAGGCTTCTTCCGCGTCATTCGTTTTTTTCTCACCGGGAAAATGGCGCAAATACCGGCGATATCCTTTTACTGCCGGGCAACCGGGTATTTTTTTCACGTCCGCTACAGATTGATTTAGGCGGCATTGCCAAAGGGTTTGCCGTTGATTGCGCTATTGCGGCCATGAAAAAAAACGGCGCGACCGGCGGCCTTGTCAATGCGGGTGGGGATATTCGTTGTTTTGGAAAAAAGAAATATGCTCTTTGCCTGCGACATCCGACGGTGCCGGGGGCGTTTCTGCGTTTTCCGCCCCTTTGTCGCGCGGCCTTTGCCACATCTGCCAATTCCTATCAAGAGAGAAAAAGGCGGGTTGGGCGGGTTGTTTGCGCGCATGTTGACGGCCGGACGCGCCAGCCGCTTTTGCGGCCATACAGTGTTTCTGTGCGTGCCCCATCGTGCCTTCTTGCGGATGCCTTAACAAAAATTGTGTTGGCATTAGAGGAAAAAGCCGCCGCACTTTTATCCGAATTGAACGCAGAAGCCTTTATTGTCCGCTCCGGAAAAAGCGGGGCATTTTATGAGGGAAGGGCCAAATGAGAAGCAGTGTTCGCTTTAGCCCCCGGATGAATCGGTGGTTTTACAGTGTTTTTGGGATATTATTTTTTTCGGGCGTCGCCTGGCTGGGCGTCCGTTATCTGGGAGATTTAAACAACGAATTCGATGCGCCCTACAGTTTTTTGGGGCCCGCGCTTCTTAAGGTTCACGGGGCCGCCGCAATGGCCTCTCTTGTTGTTCTCGGCGTGCTCATACCGTCTCATATGCGCCGCGCGTGGGCGCGGCGGCGCAATCGAACCGCGGCTATTTTGATACTTGCCTGTTGCGGCCTTCTTATCCTTAGCGGTTATGGGCTTTATTATTGCGGCGATGAAAACCTGCGCTTTTTGATAAGCGGTTTTCACAGCGCCGCCGGATGCCTCTTGCCTTTTGTGCTTATCTGGCATGTCATCAGCGGACGCAAAAGCAGGCCGCATTTGACGGCCCTGCGCCGGCTTTGAAAAACTTCCTTCCTGTATCATTCTCGATGAAGAGTGTGATACGGTGAGATTACTCAAGAAATATAATCTTGAAGATTCTCGTCGTGATAGCAGGTGTTTATTCTCTATTTATGCGCGATAAAACGGTTGACATCAAATCGCCTCTCGTGTAATCTTGTTACAATTTGACGGCCGTCCTTATGATCAACGAAAAACTCCCGCAAAATTTAAAGGAAAAAACACTTCACGACGTTGAGGTGGGCTCATCGGCCCGCGTTAAAGAACTGCGTGGCGAGCCGGCGGTGTGCCAAAGGCTTCGTGAAATGGGTTTTTGCGAGTATGCCGAAATCCATAAAGTTTCTCAAAGCAATGCCTTGATTTGTAAAATCTGCGACAGCCGCGTTGCCTTAAGCAAAACCCTGGCCCAAAGCATCATCGTTGATGTCGCGGTTGATACCGTTGAAGACTAATCCAAAACTGAGAATGAAACATGAGTGTCGTTAATTTAAGCCAAATGGCCGTCGGCCAAAGCGGGGTCGTTGAAGAGCTATCAAGTGCCGGGGCTTTGTGCCAGCGGTTGTTGGAAATGGGGATTACGCGCGGCACGGAAATTCAGGTTATTCGTTTCGCGCCTATGGGGGATCCCATTGACATCAAGCTGCGCGGCTACCATTTGTCTTTGCGTAAAAAAGAAGCGGAAGTCATCCGCGTTTCTATCGAAGGTTAATCATGTCAGAAAAACCACTCGCCACTCATCCGCAAACTCGTCATGAGAGAAAAACTCTTACCGTTGCCTTAGCAGGAAATCCTAATTCCGGCAAGACGACGGTTTTTAATGCCTTAACCAAACTGCGCCAGAAGGTCGGAAATTATCCCGGCGTTACCGTCGAAAAAAAGGTCGGGCGCATGGTGGATACGGGCGATATGATTGTCAATATTCTCGACCTTCCCGGTACCTACAGTTTAGCAATTCGTTCTCCCGATGAAAAGGTGGCGCGCGATGTCCTTTTAGGGCGCATGGCAGATACTCCGCGGCCCGATGTGGTCGTCTGCGTTGTCGATGCCAGCAGCCTTGAGCGAAATCTTTATTTGGTTAGCCAGATTCAGGATTTGGGGTTGCCCGTTATTGTTAATCTTAACATGATCGATACGATGGAGGCGCAAGGGCAGGAAGTCGATGTTGTGCGCTTGTCGCAGATTTTAGGAATTCCTGTTGTCCCGACGGTTGCCAGCCGTGAAAAGGGGATAGAGGTTTTGAAAGCGGCGATTTTGCGCGGCACCAAGGGAAGTTATGAACGCCCATGGCGCATGCCGGAGTTGATGGAGGCGGAAATCGAGAAGCTGACCGTTCTTCTTTGTGAGAATAGCACGCTCGATCACCGGACGGCATTTTCGGAGGCGCTTGTCCTTATTTCCAAGGAAGAAAAAGACGACGACCTTCTGCTTCGCCATCAGGCGATTTTCGATTACGTGAGAAAAAGCCGCAAGGGCCTTGAAGATGCAGGGATCAACTGGCGCTCGGCGGCGATTGAGGCGCGCTACGCGTGGATTCAGAGAATTCTAAAAGATGTCCTCAAGGAGCGAGCGGTCAAGCGTGTGACAACGACGGATCGGCTGGACAATATCCTGACACATAGATTGTGGGGATGGATTATTTTTGTCGGGCTCATGGCGTTTATGTTTGTGACGATTTTTTCTTTGGCCAGTTATCCGATGGATTGGATCAATAATGTTTTCACGGATTTGTCCAACGCCGTCAAGGCGGGGATGCCGCCGGGCGATTTGCGCGATTTGATAACGGACGGGGTGATTGCGGGGGTGGGGGCGGTGGTGATTTTCTTACCGCAGATTCTGATTTTGTTTTTCTTTATCGGATTTTTGCAGGACACCGGCTACATGGCGCGCGCCGCGTTTATTATGGACAGGCTGATGAGTAAAGTCGGACTTCACGGGAAATCGTTTATTCCGCTCTTGAGTTCTTTTGCCTGCGCTATTCCCGGGATTATGGCGACACGGACGATTGAAAGCCGCAAAGACAGATTGGTAACGATTCTTGTGGCACCCTTGATGAGCTGTTCGGCGAGACTTCCGGTTTATACGCTCATGATTGCCATGCTCATACCGGAAGTCTCGCCGTTTAAAAAAGCGGGGATGATGCTTGTGATGTATTTACTTGGGATGGTCGGCGCGTTTGTGATGGCGTGGCTTTTTAAAAAGACTTTGCTTAAAAGTGAAACGCCGATTTTTCTGATGGAATTGCCGCCGTATCGAATGCCCGCTTTCAAAACAGTGTTGCTGCATATGTGGGAGCGAAGCCGATTGTTTTTACGCCGGGCGGGGACGATTATTTTTGGGCTTTCCATCATTCTTTGGGCTTTGATGACATATCCCAAACATGACGCGCTTGGCAGCGATGAGGCGCTTAAGAAAAGTTTTGCCGGAATGGCGGGCGTGGCGTTGGAGCCTGTGATTAAACCTTTGGGATATGATTGGCGGATCGGGATTGGTCTCGTTGGTTCTTTTGCCGCGCGCGAGGTTTTTGTCACAACGATGAGTATTGTTTTTAACATCGATGCGCAGACGGAAAAGACGCAGCCTCTGCGTGAGGCATTTCAAAAAGCCGCGTGGCCTGACGGGCGGCCGTTGTTTACGCCGCTGGTGTGTATCAGCATTATGGTGTTTTATGTTTTTGCCATGCAGTGCATGAGCACGATTGCCATTGTCTATCGCGAAACCAACGGCTGGCGCTGGCCTTTATTTCAGGTTTTTTATATGACGGGGTTGGCGTATGCGGCGGCGTTTTTAGTTTTTCAAGGCGGCCGGCTTATTGGGCTTCAATAGGAAAAATCAAAGGGAACTTTATGAGCTTTCAATCCATAGCGGCTATCCTTGTTGTTTTGGCAACCATCGCAGTAATGCTGTATTTTCGCCTGGTAAAAAAATCCGGCTCCTGCGGTGAGGGATGCGGCTGCGGATCCTCAACGAAAAATCAGAGTACAAAATAAATACGCTTTTCTTACTTCTTCCTTTCCTGCGTTGACAACGCCCGGCGGACATGTTAAAAATAAGACGTAAAAACATCAAGCTAATCAAAATCCATGCCGGAAAAAAATCGTCTTAATCTCATCGTTGGCTTGTCATTCATTGCCGTTTCGTTCCTATGCGTCGGCGCCGTCCTTTATGTGATGGGAAATACCAACCTCAAAAATGCGCAGCAGATCGCGTATCTTCAAACCCAGCTCGCCAATTTGATCGGCGAAAAAGCCCAGGCCCACATGAGCGCCGCCGATTTTGCGAAGATTCAAAAAAAACCGGTTGAACTCGCCGACGTCCTTTCCAAAAGCGAAAATGTTTACAATAAAGAAGAGCTCACGCGCAAGGAAGGCGTTTTTTGGGTTGACCGCGCGGTTTCTCGCGGCATGGTGACCTTAGGGGCGGCCAACGGCCTTAAACCGGCGACGCGCTTAAGCGTCTATGACGGCGATCGAATGGTGGGAGAGCTAAGCCTTGAAAATATTTTTGACGTTGTCTCCTACGTCAAACCCGTCAATCAGCCTTTAGAAAACTTCGGGAAAGATTACTACCGCGCGGTTGTCAAAGAATAATCATGAAAATTAAAACACGCGCTCCTTTGGGGCAGCTGCTCGTTGAGAAAAAGATCATCACGCCCGAGCAATTGGATGCCGCCTTACGTGAGCAAAAAAAAACAAAAGAGCTTTTGGGTGTGAGTCTGGTCAGGCTCGGCTTTATCAGCGAAGAAATGATTTATCTGCCGATTTTGGCCGAGCATTTCGGCGTTGACCTTGTTAATTTTAAGGCGATAGAAATCACCAAAGAGGCCATTGAGAAAATTCCCGCCAAATTTGCCTATCACTACAAAGTTATGCCCGTTTCCTATCAGGGCGGCACGTTGACCATTGCCTTAACCAAACCTTTGGATATCCACACGCTCGATGATGTCGGCCTGGTGGCCCAATGCCGCCTCAAATCCGTTTTGGCCAGCGAGAAAGATATTATGGAAGCCATCAGAAAATATTACGGCGTCGGCGCCGAAACAATCGAGCAAATGATGGACGAGGCCGAACCGCAAAAAAAATCCGGGCCTGTTATTGAAAACGTCGAGGAAATCGGCTCGGAGGCTTCCATCGCGAAATTTCTTAATCAAATTCTCCATGAGGCCTACAAGGACCGCGCGACGGATATTCATATTGAGCCCTTTGAAGATGAGCTTCGTATCCGTTACCGTATCGACGGGATTTTGTACGACGCTAAAGTCCCGGCGAATATCAAGCATTTTAAGGATTCCATCAATTCGCGTATCAAGATTATGTCGAATTTAAATATTGCCGAAAGGCGTTTGCCACAGGACGGGCGCTTTAAAGTGCGCGTGGGAGACGCAGATCTGGATTTAAGAGTTTCGTTTTTGCCGGCGGCGTACGGCGAAAGTGTTGTCATCAGGCTTTTGACTTCCGCGAAACTTTACAGCTTGGAAGATTTGGGATTGTCGACGCGCGAATTAAGCGTTCTCGATGGGCTTATTAAAAAGCCTCACGGCATTATTTTTGTGACCGGCCCCACCGGAAGCGGAAAAACGACAACCCTTTATTCCTGTCTTTCGCGGGTGAATACCCTCGAGCGAAAAATCATCACGATTGAAGACCCTATTGAGTATCAACTGAAAGGCGTGACACAGATTCAAGTGAATCCAGCGATTGGCCTCACCTTTGCGGCGGGGCTTCGTTCCATGTTGCGCCATGACCCGGATATTATGATGGTCGGCGAAGTTCGCGACTTTGAAACCGCGCAGATTGCCATTCAAGTTGCTCTAACCGGGCATTTGATTTTTTCAACACTTCATACCAATGACGCGGCGAGTGCTGTGACACGTTTGGTTGATATGGGCATTGAGCCATATCTTGTGTCGAGTTCGGTCGAGTGTTTTATTGCCCAGCGGCTTGTGCGTGTGATTTGCGAGAAGTGTAAAGAGGAGGCGAAAATCACTTCGGACATTGCCAAAGAATTCGGATTAAGTTCCGATGAGGCCTCGCGGACAATGATTTACGCCGGCAAGGGGTGCGAGGCGTGTAAATTTACCGGTTATTACGGCCGCCGGGGTATTCATGAATTTCTTGTTGTGACTGACGCGATTCGCGACATGGTTGTCGCGCGAAAAACCGCCGGCCAAATCAAGGCGAAGGCCATTGAACAGGGGATGGCCACGCTTCGCCAAAGCGGCTGGGAGAAGGTTAAGGCTGGATTAACAACGCCCGGTGAGGTGATTCGCGTGACGCAGGAAGAAACGGGTTAACAATCTCTTGTGAAATGATTTGAGGACAGGGCCCCGTCCCGCCTATGGCGGACGGGGCCCTTCGCTATTTTGCGCCGTCATTTGATTCTCACCCCAACTGGTTTCTTCGAAACCAAAGCGTTGGGGTTGCTTCGTGCCGCCTTAATCAGGAAAATCAAGCGGCACGAAGCAACCGCTTTCCCCAAACCCTGTTTTCACCCTTGTTTTCGTTTCCTTGGATGTTATCCTTGCAGTGGCGAAGAAAGCAATTTCAAAATTCCAGGCAAGGATCGCGATGCACGAACTCCTCTTTAAAAATCGAATCTCGCCGGACAAAAAACAAAGAGAGCTTTTTCTCTCGGAGCATTTCGAAAAACCAAACTATTCCCAAGACATCGAAAAAAAGACAATCTACAAAGTCAAGCAGGTGTTGGAATTTTCTGACCCCAAAGACGCTGAGCTTTTCCTCAACAAGGAATCCGCCCACAACCCTCATGTCGAACGTTTTATCGTCAAAAGCAGAAGCAAAAAAGATGCCACGGATAAATTTATTTATAAAATCATCGGGAACCAATACGTTCTTTTGAAGGATAAAATTATTGTTTTGAAAATTGTTCAGTATGTCAAAAAGACATTCACCTACAGAAAGGCGAATATCGTTTAAAAAGAAATACAACGACGAACTTTACCTTGAAAGCCCATAGGGCATGTGTTAAGATTTTCGCACATGCCCCGATTTATTTATAAAGCCAAGAAAAGCCCGACGGAAACCATTGACGGCGAGATTGAAGCGGAAACCCTTGACCGCGCCGCCGAGGAAGTCATCAAATCCGGGCTCATCCCCATTGATGTTGCTGCCAAAAGAATTGAAAAGATTCCCGCCTCTCACGATCAGGAGCAAAAATTAGCGCCTGCCTTTTTTTCCATCAAAGTAAAATTAAGTGACATCAGCTTTTTTACGCGCCAACTTTGCGATTTGGTTGACGCGGGGGTTCCTATTTTGCGCGCTCTGCAAGTCACAGCCAACCAAACAAAGAATCCTCAACTCAAAGAAATCATCGGTGAAATGGGCGTTTTTGTCCAGGATGGAGGAACGCTTTCACAGGCGATGGCACAATATCCAAATGTGTTTTCGCAGCTTTACGTTAATCTTGTCAAATCCGGAGAAATCAGCGGCAATCTGGATATTGTCTTAACCCGCCTGGCGGAATTCATCGACAAAGATTTGGAAGTCCGCTCGAAAGTCAAGTCGAGCCTTGTTTATCCGGCGCTTATTTTAATCGTAGGATTTCTGACCATTTTTGTTCTGCTCACCTTTGTGGTTCCGCGGTTGACGGTCATGTTTGATGATCTGACGGAATCTCTGCCTTTGCCGACGGTCATCCTGATCGCCGTTAGTAATTTCTTTGCAAAATTCTGGTGGTTGATCATTGGCGCGGGGGTTTTGAGCGCGTGGTATCTGCAGCGATTTTTACAAGCACCGGAGGGGAAACTGTGGTTCGACAGGTTGAAACTTAAGATTCCAGTCGTCGGAAATTTTATTCGGGAGGCGGAAATCGGCCGCTTTGCCAGGACGCTGTCCACACTTTTAAAAAGCGGCGTTGTCATTGTTTCCGCCCTTGAATCCGTTTGGGCGGTCTTGGACAATGAGGTTTTAAAAGAAGAAGTGCGTGCCGCCGCCGAAAGCGTTGCCGGCGGAGACAGCCTGACGATAGCGCTTCAAAGAAGCGAATATTTTTTAGCGGATGCCTTAAATATGATTGCTATCGGCGAGGAGTCCGGCCGTCTGGAACAGGCGCTTTCAAAATTGGCGGATTCCTATGAAAGGCAATGTGACCGCTCCATTAAAATCGTCACGTCCTTGCTTGAACCGGTCATGATTGTGGTTATCGGCGGCGTTGTTTTTTTTATTGTCATGGCGGTCATTCTTCCTATACTGAAGATGAATCAGGTTGTCAGATAGCTTGAAAAAATAAAAAGGGAGCCAAAGATGAACAAGAGGAAAACAAAAGGTTTTACGCTGATTGAAATCATGCTGGTGATTATTATCATCGGCATTTTGGTTGCCATGGTTGTTCCCAATTTTTCCGGCCGCGGCGAGCAGGCCAGGCGTTCGGCGGCGCAGGCGGATATCGAGGCCAATCTTTCGACAGGGTTAGATTTATACGAATTGGATAACGGCCGCTATCCGACGACAGAACAAGGGATCGTTTCTCTTTTGGAAAAGCCGACGGCCACGCCCGCCCCAAACAACTGGAACGGCCCTTATTTAAAGAAAAAGAAAATCCCCAAAGACCCCTGGGGCCGGGAATACGTTTATGTTTGCCCGGGAGCACATAACACAGACAGTTACGATCTATCTTCCACCGGCGCTGATGGTGTGGAAAGCGCGGACGATGTCACGAATTGGGATAAAGAGGATTCTTCGGATTCTTCCGCCCCGTAAATTGTAAACTTGATAGGAATTTTTCAGTTAATGTCTCTCCATCAAATCCCGCCGAGACGTATCTTTTCAAACGCCTTTACCCTGATTGAAATTTTGATTGTCGTTGTCGTGCTTGGGATTGTCGCGGGGCTCGCTGTCCCCAATTTCAGCGGGACGTTTCTCGATTTACAATTAAGCGAGACATCTAAAAATATTGCCCATCTCATGCATTATGCCCAGGATCGCTCCATCGTGAAGGAAAAAGAGCACGGGGTTTGTTTTGATTTTTCAAACGGGCGGTATTGGCTGGAAGAAGATGTTTCAGCGAAAGGCGGCGCGGACGCGCCGGAGAGCCAGCCGCTGTTTCAAAAGGTCGTCAACAGATACGCGAAGACATTTTCTATTCCCGGCGAAGTGAAGGCGGAATCCGAATATTCGTCGGTGTCTTTTTATCCCGACGGAAGAATCGCGCCGGCGAGAATTTATCTTGTCAGTAAACGCGGCAGGTATTGGACGGTTTCCACCCAAGAGGAGGCGGGCAGTGTCGGGGTTTTCGATTTCAAGGTTGAATAAAAATGGGATGCTCTTGGTTGAAGTGCTTCTCATCATCTGTATTTTGGCGGTGAGTTTGACGGCCATTGTCCAATCGTTTCTATCCAGCCACAGGGCGTCCTCATACACAAAGGATTACGCCTTGGCTGTCCTTCTTTTGGAAAACACCCTTCAAGAGCTTTCACGGGAAAGGTTTATTCGCGCTGATATGGACGAAGAACATGGTTTTCCGTCACCCTATGAAAAGTTTCGCTATCGCGTTCAGGCAAAAAATATTCGAGAAGGAAACGAAGCCGGTTTCTTGAATGAGGCCACAATCAGCATTTTGTGGCAGGAAGGCCGGCGAAAAAATGATCTTCACGTCACAACGTATTTGTTAGATTTTCCCGATGAAGGCCGGAATGATTCATAAAAGCCAAGCGCGAGGTTTTACTTTAATTGAAACCCTTTTGGGCCTGACGATTTTTTCTATCATCGCTTTGAGTTTATACGGCACGTTTCGAAGCGGCGTGATGATCAACCGCCGCGAAGGCAGCAATAACCGGATTTATCGTCAGGCGTATTTGATTTTTGAAGGAATGGCTAAAGATTTAGAAAGCGCGCGCGCTTACAATTTTACAAACTCCTATCCTCAAAGGAAATCTTTTTCAGGCAAAGGCAATCAGGTGACTTTTTTATCCGTGGACGATCAAGGGTTGATATCGGTCACTTATAGCCTTCAGCCCCCGGAATACAGCTCTGTTTATCAGGTGATGATCGGAAAACACACCGCGCGCAACACTTCTCTTGTTTCAGAATATACCGAGCGTGTGTCCCGCGCGCTTTTTGTGCGTGAAGAAAATTTATTTTTTCAAGCCCCGGATTTGCCGCAGGAAAAAAAGCCGCGCCACGAAATCTTAAGCGCGAATGTCCGAGAAGGCGGCCTTCATTTTTCCTATCCTTACGGCCAAACGCAAGGCGGGGAGGTCAAGGTGGTATGGAAGGATGTGTGGGAAGAAGATTATCCTCCGGCGGGAATTAAGGTGAGCCTTGACTTTATCCATTTGGATAAATCCAGGGAATCCGGTCAAGCGGTGACACTTGAGAAAATCATTTCTATCCCGACCGGATTTTTGGGGCAGGCCAACATCCAGAATTAAAAAAATGACGAGCCGAAAGATATCAAAAAGATTTATGGGGTTATTGGCGGGCGGGGAAAATCGTTCTGGTATAATATCGGTTGTGGTTTTGTGGCTGATTGTTATTTTAACGGTTCTTGCCGTGGGCTTAGGCCGGCGCACCAGCGTTGATCTTCATTTCGCGAAACACGCGATTGGAAAATTAAAAGCGAAAGCGGCCGCGCAGGGGGCTGTTATGTATGCCCTCAATCAAATCAGAAAAGATGCGGCAGATACGACGACGAACACATTTGATTCCCTTTATCAATGTGGCATTAGTTTAAAAGAAGCACAAACGCCCGAGGACATTTTCAAACACGTCCCCTTGGGTGAAGGATATTTTGATATTGGTTTTTTATCGCAGGCGGGGCAGGAGACTGAAAGCAAAATGGTTTGCGGATTGGAAGACGAGGAAAGAAAAATCAATATCAACGCCATCAGCGCTCAAAACGATAAAGTTTTAGCTCAATTGATTGCGCTTTTTGGTTTTGATGAAAATACGGCGTTGATGATTGCCGCGAGTGTCGCGGATTGGCGCGATGCGGACAGCGCTTTAGCAAATGATACGTTTGGCGCGGAGGACGATTTTTACATGTCGCTTGCGCAGAGGTATCATTGTAAAAATATGCCTTTTGAAAATCTGGAAGAATTGCTTTTAGTCAGAGGAATGACGCCGGAGATTTTCGAGAAAATAAAAAATTACCTGACGGTATTTCCTATCGACGCTGCCATCCCCAGGGTCAATATCGACACAGCCTCTGAAATCGTGATTCGCGCTCTCGGGCGAAGCGTTTCCGGAGCGCTTACCAATACGGAAACCGCTGACGCCGACAGCCTCGCGCAAAAGGTTATTGCTTTTCGCCGCGGCGCCGATGGTGAAGATGCGACGGCGGATGACCGGCTGGTTGATATGAACGAGCTTGGGCTTAATCAAAAAGAAGAGGTTATTTTTCTGGCCATTCAAAATCAGATAACGAAGACATCCAATTATTTTCGTATTCACGCGCGAGGCGCGGATGAGGCGACATCGGCGAGTTCCCAAATTGAAGCGGTTGTTGATCGCGATGATTTGTCGGTTGTTTTTTGGCGACGAGGGCGTTGAGGTTGAATGAAAAATCAAAACACAACAGTCATTGAAATTACAGAAACGCATTTAAAGGTTTTTAAATCTACGATGGGGCGCGGCGGCGCGCAGCTTTCTTTCTGCGCGGTTAAGGAAATTTCACCGCAGTCAGACACGGAATTATCAAAAAATCTTGGCAATCTTTTGACGGCCTCCCGCGTTAAGCCGGAACACGCCATTGGCGTGATCGCCCGCCAGTTTTCCATTTTAAGGATTCTCTCGCTGCCTTCGCATAGCGACGAGGAAATCTCGAAAATGGTTTCATTTCAAGCCGCCAAGCAAATCCCGTACCCTAAAGAAGATATTGTTTTGGATTATATTGTTTTAAACAAAGAGCCGTCGGGGTACGCAAAGGTTTTGATTATCGCCGTGCATCAGGACGTGGTGATGCGGTATTTGAAAATCCTGCAGGATGCGCATGTGGGCACAGAGCAATTGGCGCTGAGCTCTTTTGGGGTATGGGAATGGGCCCGGTTACAGAAAGAGAAAATCTTTAAAGAGCGGACGGGGCCGGTGGCTGTTGTCAATGTTGATACGGCAAGCACGGAAATTTGTTTTTGCCGGCACGACCGGCTTTTGTTTTCGCGAAATATTAATTTTGGAGTCCGGGATATCAATGATGAAAAGATGTCTCAGTTTTCACAGGGCATTGATTTGACACTGGCAACATACGCGCAGGAAAATATCGGCGAAAACATTGAAAAAATTGTCCTGGTTTCATCCGCCGCTGAAATTGTGCTTTTAAAGGCCCATCTTGAAAAAGAATATCAACTTCCCGTCGTGACAATCGACCCGTTGGAAGATATCGCCGTTGAGAAAAATTTGCAAATTCCCGAACTAAAAAAGCAGGGCGTTTGTATTGCTGCGGGCATCGGACTGGCGTTGAGGCCCTCGTCCAAGGTCATGGATCTGATGCCAAAGCAGGTGAGTCTTCGTCGGGAAGAAAAGAAGCGGCAAACGGAATATGCAAAATGTTTAATTCTCATTTTCGTTGTTGCTGGCCTATTTTTCGGGATTTTTGCCGGCAAGATATACAAGAGCTCGGCGGCTTTGAGCGCGGTTCGCAAGGAAATTTCCGCCACACAACCCAAGGTAAAAGCCATCAGCGATAAAATAAAGCGCGTCGAATTTTTGAAACAATATCTTCATCCAAAAACATCCGCGATTGACGTGATTCGGGAATTGTATCACCTTACGCCGCCGGAGGTGTCGTTTAGCGTTTTATTCCTGGATGAAAGCGGCGCGTTTCATCTGCAGGGTGTTTCGGAAAGCGGGGGCGGCGTCAACATTTTTCAAAAGAACCTCGTCGGATGTCCCTTATTTAAAGAGGTGACGCTGCAGTACGCGACCAAGAGAAAAATCTTTAAAGGTGAATTAACGGATTTTAAAATCACATGCCAGCTTTCACAAAAATAAAACTTTCCAAGGTTCATGTGCGGCCGCTCTCCTCCCGTGAGGGTGTGATTTTAGCCGTTTGTTTGGTGATGGGCTTTACTTATTTTTCTTATCGTTTTGTTTTTCAGGCCATGCGTGATCGATTGGAAGAGGCCCAAAATAAAATTACCGTTAGCCAAAAACGCCTCAACAATGATCTGAAGATTCTTCGCCAAGAGGCGGCTGTTGAAAAAGAATACGAAAAATATTTAGAGGATGTCCGCCAGGACGCGACCGAAGAGCAGGAAATGGCCTCCATGCTTTCTGAAATTGAATCCGTGGCCAATACAATTGGGCTTCATGTCTCCGACATGAAGCCCAAAAGAGTCCGCCGCGTTGATTTTTATAATCAATTTTCGGCCGCTTTGACGATTGAAGGGGAATTGTCCTCCATTTTAGAGTTCCTCTATGTCCTTCAGGGGGCGCCGCATTCTTTCAAGGTCGATGAATTATATCTTGAACGCGGCATTGCCCGCAGTGCTCAAATCAAATCCCGCATTTCCCTTAGCAAAATTCTTATTCCTTGATCCGCCCGTCCTTAAATCATTGACTAGAAAGGCGGATCAACCCCTCCCGCAGGGAGCCTACTCGGCCAACGTTTTGACCCTACGAAATCGCAAAGCGATTTCGTAGGAAACGTCAGTAGGGGGAGACTCCTTTTCAAAAATTTCCAAAACTTTCCAGAATTTACTCTTGACAGTCCAATTTCAGACTATCACAATACATATTGCTCTCCAACCAGAGAGTAATACTTAACTATATGGAAAATATATACCTTATAAAGGATTTGTCGCGATTAAGCGGGCACTCAATTCACACATTGAAGTATTATTTGCGCATTGGGTTATTTGATGAAGTCGGCCGCAGCCCGGAAACAAATTTTCGTTACTTTAATGATACGACCCTTGAGCAGCTTAAAAACATTCGCGATTTGCGCGCCAAGGGTTTTTCACTTGAAAAAATAAAAACAGAAATCAAAAGCGAAGTTAACACAAGTTCCCAATAAACGATGAGTTACTATTCAACGCTTCATTTAGAAAAAGAACCTTTTTCCACGAGCCCGGATCCTTCCTTTTTCTATCGCTCGCGCGAGCACACAACGGCACTTTCGAGACTTGAAATTTCTATCCGCCTCAAGCGCGGCTTAAGTCTGATTCTGGGGGATGTGGGAACGGGTAAAACCACGCTGTCGCGCGCGCTGTTTCAAATCTTCGAAGGTGAAGAAGAAAATTTCATCTTTCACATGATTCTGGATCCCGATTTTAAATCCGAATACCAGTTTCTCTCTCATTTGACAAAAGTTTTCGGCGTCAGCCCTTTCTTTCGCTCGACGATGGATCATCGTGAGGCGATTGAAAAATACCTTTTTCAAAAAGGCGTGGATGAAAAAAAGACGGTCGTGCTTTTGATCGATGAAGGACAAAAACTCGCCCAGCCTTTTTTGGAAATTCTGCGCACGCTTTTAAACTATGAAACCAACGAATTTAAACTTTTGCAGCTCATCATCATGTCGCAGATGGAGCTTTTGCCGCGCGTGCAGAAAATCCGCAACTTTATGGACCGCGTGAGCCTTAAATATATCATCAACCCGCTGGATGAAAAAGAAACGGCCGAGATGATTGATTTTCGCCTGCGTCAGGCGGGTTTGCCGTCGGGTAAAAACCTTTTTACTTATGAGGCCGTCAAAAAGATTCACGAATTCAGCCAGGGGTATCCGCGCAAAATCGCGCTCATCTGCCACAATGCTTTAGAGCGTTTGGTCATGGACAACCGGGAATCCGTCAGCGAAGATTTGATTTCCTCCATGATGGCTGATGAAGAAAAATGGGTTAAGGTATGAGCGATCATCTCTCGCCGGAAGAAAGGCTTCTTAGGCTGATTAGAAGAAAGGACAAGCATCCCAAGGCCGCCGTTTTGAATCCACCGGTTTCATCGCCGCGCCGTGCGGATGGAAAAAATTCTTTTCCTGTTTTTAAGGCGCTTGAGGGCATTCTTATCGCCCTTGCGCTTGTCTTGATTGTTTTTATTGTTTATGAATTTTTCTTTGCCGTGAAAGATTCGCGCGATTTAGAATCCGCCGCGAAAACAGAAAACTTAAATTCAGCGCTTTTTGATAAAAATTCGGATATAGGCGATGAAATGCCACCGGAGCAGGCGCTCAAATCCGCCGCGTACTACACGCAGCCGGCGCAGGAAAGAGATCTTTTTGAATCGCCGCTGTTTAAAAAGGCGAGCGACACACAGAAAGCGGATTTTACCGATTTGGCAAAAAATTTTCGCCTGGTGGGAATTGTGCTGGACGATGCCGCGGAAGCGGTGATCGAAGACACCCAGAATCAGCAGACATTTTTCCTGCACAAAGGCGACAAGATACGCGACGCGGTTGTTGAAGACATTCAGGAAAGCAAAGTTATCCTTTTGATTGGCGAGCAAAAAGTTGAATTGCTTCAATAATTGTTGTTTTAGGTTGGCGGGACAAATTTTTAAGGCAGGCAAAGAATCCTGATATATAATAAGCGGCACATTTCCCTGAAGAGGAGAAAAATGGACAGAATAATGAAAAGGTTTTACGCAGGTATCTTTATTGCTTTGCTGGCGGCAGTTGTTGTGCCGTTGAGTTATGCCCAAAATGACGGCGGCGGCGATTCCCAGCTTGAAGCTCCCGCTGTTATTGTTGATGCCGGCACAGACGCGAATGAATCAGCAGATTTTCCGCCGACACAAGAAGCCCTGCCTGAGATAAGCGAACAGCCTCAAGATCAATCCGCCGCGGATAACGCTTCAGGCGCGTCACCTTCACAGGCCGATTTACCGCCGGAGGAAATCATTTTGGATGTCCTGGAATTAAAGGACATGGATATCAACGATGTGATCAAACTGATTTCCAAAAAAAGCGGTTTGAATATTGTCACGGGCCAAAATGTTAGGGGAAAGATTTCCATCTATCTTAAGAATGTCAATGTGAAAGACGCGCTTCGTATCATTTTGGAATCCAGCGATTTGGCCTATAGCGAGGAAGGCAACATTATCCGGGTCATGACCGCGAAAGATTTTGAAATGACCTACGGCAAAAGGTTCGGGGACAAAACGCAGGTTAAAATGATCCAGCTTAAATACGCCAACGCCGCCGAAACAGCCGTTCTTATGAACCAATTCAAAAGCATTATCGGGAAGACCATATCCGACGATAAGTCCAATACGCTGGTCCTCATGGATATTCCGGAAAAATTGGAATCGATGGAGGCGTTTTTGAAAGAAATCGACATTCCCGTCGCGACCAAAGTTTTTGACTTAAGCTACGCGAAGGCCGAAGATATCACCAAGGAAGTGATGAATTCTTTGACGAAAAATGTCGGCACGGTCAAATCCGACAAGCGTTCCAATAAGATTATCGTGACGGATACGCCCCAGAGGCTGGATGAAATCGAGAGAATGATTCTGGTGTTTGACGAGAAGCATGAGGAGGTTTTGATTGAAGCGAAAATCGCGCAAATCGTTTTAAGCGACCAGTATAAATTCGGGGTGGATTGGGAGGCGATTGTTTCCAATTATCATGCGCTGGATTTAAAAGGCGCGATGAGTGTTTTAAGCAGCACTGACAAGCGCGGGAAAATAAGCATTGGGACTATTGCAAGCGATGATTATACGGTTTTGATTGAGGCCCTCGATACCGTCGGGAAAACAAATATTCTTTCCAGCCCGCACATCACGACCGTGAACAATCAGGAGGCCAAAATCCTTGTGGGATCAACCGAACCGTATGTGACAACGACTACGACAACCCCCGCCAGCGGCCCCACGACAACCGCCGAGAGCGTGAACTTTATCGATGTCGGGGTCAAGCTTTACGTCACTCCCATGATTCACAAAGACAGAAACATCACCATGAAAATAAAGCCGGAGGTCAGTTCCGTCACCCGGTTTTTAACAACGGGCAATAACAACAAGATTCCTGTTGTCGAAACATCCCAGGCCGAGACGACCATTCTTGTCAAAGACGGCGTGACAATTATTATCGGCGGGCTCATCAAGGATGAAAACGTGGAGAGCATTAACAAGGTTCCCTTGCTTGGAGATTTGCCGATTGTGGGGTTTGCTTTCCGTAACAAAGATAAGTTGACGCGCAAGACGGAGTTGGTTATTTTCTTAACGCCGAAAATCATTTCAGGCGATGTAACCCAAGAACAGGACGCGGAAAACGCGGTCAATGCGGCGGCAACGTTTTAGCCGGGTAAGTTAATTCAACATGTTTGAGGCCATTCCAGCACTTTGATTAAGCAAACGATTTTTAGCATTCTTGTTTTTAGTTTATTTCTGGGCGGTTGCGCGAATGCTCCCAAGCCGCACGCGTTGCCGCCGTCGGAATCTTTGCAGGAGCTTTGCCGGCAATATGAGGTCCAGTGGCAGTTGGACAGTGTCAGCCAGGGGATTACCCTTTCCAGAAATGGTTTAACGGCCAAGGCGATGATCGGCAGCGACATTGTCATCGTCGGGGATGAAAAGATTGTTTTGAGCTCTCCTTTAAAGCGAAAGCGCCATGGCGTTGTTATCGCCCCCAAGGATTTTAAAGAAAAGGTTATTGACCGGCTGGTTCAAAAAACGGATTTTACTTTAAAAAAATTCCGGACAATTATCCTTGATCCCGGCCACGGCGGCAAAGACCCCGGGGCTATCGGAAAAAGCGGCCTCAAAGAAAAAACAATCGTTTTAGATATCGCCAAGCGCTTGCAAGAGAAACTTGAAGAAAAAGGATTACACGCTGTGATGACGCGCGACAGTGATGAATTTATTTCTCTGGAAGGGCGGGCTAATCTGGCCAACAAGGCCAAGGCGGATTTGTTTGTCAGCATTCATGCCAATTCCAGCCGGGCGCGCAGCAGCCGGGGGTTTGAGATTTTTTATCTTAAGAATCTAAATGACAAACTGCGGCGTGAAATGCTGGAAGGAACAAATTATAAGGAAATGTTTCAGGGGCTCTCAATGAAACAGGGCGACCCCGCCCTTGAAAAGACCCTGTTGGATATGATGTTTGTCAACAAACAATACGAATCGAAGAGGCTGGCCCAGCATCTTTCGCAGGATGTTTCCGATAATATCGATACCGTCGATCGCGGCAGTAAATCCGCGGGATTTTTTGTTTTAAAAAATACACTTATTCCGGCGGTGTTGGTTGAGGTGGGATTTTTGTCCAATAAAAATGAGGAGCGGCTTTTAGGGACCCCGGCTTATCGCGAAGAGGTTGCCGAAAGTTTGACCAAAAGCATTTTACAGTATGTCGACCATCCATAAAAATAATTACGCCATTGGTGTTTTTGATTCAGGGCTTGGGGGACTCACGGTTGTCAAAGAGTTGATCCGCCAGCTTCCTAACGAAAATATCGTTTATTTTGGCGATACCGCGCGCGTTCCTTACGGGACAAAGTCGCGCGAATCCATTATCCGTTTCTCGAAGGAAAATGTTTTATTTTTATTGGAACAAAAAGTGAAAATGATTGTGGTTGCCTGCAATACTTCTTCGAGCGTGGCTTTACCGAACTTGCGGCGTTTGTTTTCTTTGCCCATTATCGGCGTGATTGAGCCGGGCGCGAAAAAAGCGGTTGAGACGACGCGTAATAAAAGAATCGGCGTCATTGCGACTCTAGCCACCATCAATAGCGGCGCCTACACAAAAAATATTCAAGGATTTAATCGTGCCATTAAAGTGACCGGGAAAACCTGCCCTCTTTTTGTGCCGTTGGCCGAAGAAGGATGGTTTAAAAAGAAAGCCACGTTTGATATTGCCAAAGAATATTTAACACCGATGATCAAAGCAAAAGTGGACACCTTGATTCTGGGCTGCACGCATTATCCGCTTTTAAAATCCGTCGTGCAGAAAGTCGTGGGAAAGAATGTTGTGCTCGTTGATTCGGCCAAAGAGATTGCCTTTAAGGTAAAGGATATCTTAAAGGAAATGAATTTAGAACGGGTGAAACAGGGTGGCCCTCGTCGGGTTTTTTATGTGAGCGACCAACCCGAGCATTTTCTTGGGCTTGCGCGAAGATTTTTGGGTTACGATATCAAAGATGTTAAAAGGTGCGACCCATGTATGAGTTAGCCATAAAAAGCGATTTTGCCTCGGCCCATTTCTTGCGCGATTACGCGGGGAAGTGTAAAACACTTCATGGCCACACCTGGCAGGTGGAGGTTGTGATTGTGAGCGAAACCTTGGACAAGATTGGAATGGTCACGGATTTTATTGCGGTCAAAAAAGAACTGAAACATTTTCTTGAGACGATAGATCACGTTAACCTCAATGATTTGCCGTATTTCAAAAATGTTAATCCTACGACGGAAAACTTGGCTAAATATATCTTTGATGAATTTCCCAAAGCATATCCCGGCATTAAACTCAAAGAAGTGACCGTGTGGGAATCCGACCGCGCGAGCGTGACCTACCGAAATTAATTTTTATGCCACCCAAGAAAAATAAAAAACGGGCTGTTGTTTTATTGTCCGGCGGGCTTGATTCAGCGACGACATTTTTTTATGCCAAAGACAAAGGCTATGAAGTTTCGGCGCTGATTTTTGATTACGGCCAGCGGCATAAAAAAGAGGTTTTGCGCGCGCAAAAAATAGCGGTGTATGCTAAGTGCGATTATCATGTGATTCGCATTGGTTTTCCCTGGAAGGGCTCCGCGCTTTTGGATAAAACCACGGCGCTTCCCTCAAGAAAGAATCCAAGCGCCAAAGAAATTCCCGCGACGTATGTGCCTGCGCGCAATATTATTTTCTTGAGTTATGCGGCATCTTTCGCCGAGGGCATTGGCGCCGGGACAATTTTTATCGGCGCCAATGCCCGTGATTATTCCGGTTATCCGGATTGCCGTCCGGAATTTTTCCGCGCCTTCAAGCAGGTTTTAAAAAAGGGAAGCAAGACAGGTGTTGAAGGCAATACAATCGACATCCAAACGCCGCTCATTAATTTATCAAAGGCGGGAATTATTCAGTTAGGTTTAAAGTTACAAGTGCCGTATCATCTGACGTGGTCGTGCTATCAAGGCGGCCGGACGCCGTGCGGCACCTGCGACAGCTGCCGATTCCGGCAAAAAGGTTTTCGTGCGCTTGGCCTCGAGGATCCAGCTCTAACGTAGGATTTTATGAACGCGAAGATTTCAGAAATTTTTCAATCCATCCAAGGCGAGGGGCCGTACGCGGGGGTCAGGCAAGTGTTTGTCCGCTTTTACGGCTGTAACATGCATTGTTCGTGGTGCGACACGCCTTACGCTATCGGGGATGTGCCGGGACGGTTTAAAGAATATTTCCTTGAGAAATTATTAAAGGAGGTCAAAGCGCTTGCCAAAGATTGCCATTCCATAAGCCTAACCGGCGGGGAGCCGCTGGTGCAGAAAGATTTTCTAAAAGAATTATTACCGCCCCTTAAGAAGCTTGGGCGAAAGATTTATCTTGAGACAAATGGAATTATGCCGCAGGCTTTAAAGGAAATTATCCGTCACGTCGATATTGTCGCTATGGATATTAAATTGCCAAGCTCGACCAAATGCAAAAGTTATTGGCAGGAGCACGCAGAGTTTTTAAAAATAGCCAAAAAGCGTGATGTCTTTATTAAGGCGGTTGTTTCAAGCGACACATCAAAAGAAGATATTGAGAAAACCGTCAAGCTAATCGCAAAAATCGCCGACAAAACTCTTTTTATCCTGCAACCAAACTTTTTTGAAATAAAAAACGGTGTTCTATCAAAATGCTTTGCATTTCAAAATTATTCGCTAAAATACCTTGCCTCTGTCCGGGTGATTCCACAAATGCATAAATTTATGAAATTGAGGTAGCCATGAAAGCTAAGACGACCAACAAAAAAAGTTATGAAGGGCTGCAGGAAAAAATCCGCCAGCTAAAAACGCCAAAGATCGATGTTTGGCGAAATCAGTACGCCGATCGCGATTACGTGGTCTATTTGACGATTCCGGAATTTACCTGCATCTGTCCCAAAACCGGCCTGCCGGATTTTGCCACAATCAAAGTAAGCTACGGCCCGAATAAAACGTGCCTTGAGTTAAAATCATTCAAATATTATTTAATTTCCTATCGCGATGTAGGGATTTTTCACGAACATTTAGTTAATAAAATCCTCGACGATATTGTGAAGTCCTGCGGCCCGCGCTGGGCCAAGGTTGAGGGAATTGTCAATTCACGCGGCGGCATTCAGACAACGGCTGTTGCGGAATATCCGTATTGCCAATAACGAGAAAAATGAAGGAATGATAGCCGGAAATATTCAGCTTCATAGATGAGGCAACAGATGGCACTTAACCCAAAATACACTATAACTCCGAAGATCAATAAGGCGCTCGTGGAGATTGAGCGGGTGCGGGGGTTTCTTGATGCGGTAAAGCTTAAAGATGATTGGATAGCTGATATGCAACAAAAGGCGCTTGTTCTTGAGTCGCACCACTCCACACACATTGAAGGCACGGCTTTAAGCCTTGAGCAGGCCAAGAATATTTTAGAAGGTAAAAAAGTCGCTGGTGTCAATCGTGATGATGAAAGAGAACTTTTGAATTACAAGAAGGCGATGGATTTCATTTCAAAGTATCTCGGCAGGGATGATCCTGTTTCGGAAGGCATTGTCCGGGAGCTTCACAAAATTCTCGTCAAGGGTGTCCGCGGTGAGAACGCAGACCCAGGAAATTACCGCAAGATACAAAACTACGTCGTCAACTCCCGTACGCGGGAGGTTGTTTATACTCCGCCTGCGCCCTTAGAGGTTCCACATCTTATGCGGGAGTTTACAGAGTGGATAAGTAATGTCGAGGATGTGTCACCTATTCTTATGGCGGGTATCACCCAATTTCAGTTTGTGCATATTCATCCCTTTATTGATGGTAACGGCAGGACGGCTCGGCTTCTATCAACGCTTATTCTCTACAAGACTGGCTATGACTTTAAACGGCTCTTTACCATTTCGGAGTATTACGATAAAGACCGGCCAAGCTATTATCAGGCCATTCAGTCTGTGCGTAATAACAACATGGACATGACAGCATGGCTTGAATATTTTGTTGATGGCCTGCGGTCGCAGATGGAAGAAATTCAGGAGAAAGGTAAAAAAATTATTGTTTCAGAGGAGATCGTCAAAGGCTTTGCGAGTCATAATTTAAATTTACGGCAGGAAAAGATCATTCGTTTTTTGGTTGTCAACGAGCGCATAGATAATGAGCAATGCCAGAAACTCTGCGGGAGCATCCGGCGGACTGCGACAAGGGATTTGGTTTCGCTCGTCGATAAAGGGCTTCTTCTCATGAAGGGTGAGCTTAAAGGGGCTTATTACGTCTTGTCATCAATCGTGTCAAAAATATAGGACATTATAGGACATCGATATGGGACATTTTGAGACATGTGTATAGGACAACATCAGCCGTGAACTTTTCCCTGAGAGAAATTGATAATAATTAAACGGTAAGCTACTGTGACGTGTTACTGGGGCACGATTAAGCGTGAGTATAAGAGGAGATGATCAATGATTCGAAAAGACGGTCGGTCGCCTGATAAGTTAAGAAAAATTACGGTTACGAAAAATTATTCCAAATACGCCGAAGGCTCCTGCCTGATTGAATTTGGCGATACCCGCGTTATTTGCACGGCGACGGTTGAAAACAATGTCCCGCCGTTTTTAAAAGGGTCGGGAACCGGCTGGATTACCGCCGAGTATGGGATGCTGCCGCGTTCGTGTGAAACGCGTATTCAGCGCGAGAAAACGTCCGGCCGCACCCATGAAATCCAGCGGCTCATCGGCCGTTCGCTTCGCAGTGTTGTGGATATGAATAAGCTCGGCGAGCGCACGATTAAAATTGACTGCGATGTTTTGCAAGGCGACGGGGGAACGCGGACCGCGTCCATTACCGGCGGTTTTATCGCCTTGGCGGATGCGATCGCGAAAATAAAAAAAGACGGCACACTTAACGTGCCGGTTTTGAAAGATTTTGTCGCGGCGATTAGCGTTGGAGTTCTCAATAATGAACTTTTGCTGGACCTCAATTATGGCGAAGATTCCAAAGCGGATATGGATATGAACGTGGTGATGCTGGGAAAAGGAGATTTTATTGAAGTTCAAGGCACGGCCGAAGGCCGTGCCTTTTCCAAGAAACAAATGGACGATTTACTTTTGCTTGCCCAAAAAGGTATTGGTGAGCTGATTGACATTCAAAAGAGTGTCTTAAGCGACCGTGGAATTTTGCAATGAGAGAACCAAAAGAGCTTTTGGTCGCGACCCGCAATGCCAAAAAACTCGCCGAGATAAAAGATCTCCTCAAGGATTTAAAAATAAAAGTCACTTCGCTGTTGGATTATCCGGATTTACCAAAGATTGAAGAGGATGGGCGTACCTTTACGGCGAATGCGATAAAGAAAGCCGCTTCGATTGCGATGGTGACCGGAAAATTAACGATGGGAGAAGACTCTGGATTGGAAGTGAAAGCCCTCGGTAATAAACCCGGCGTTTATTCGGCGCGTTTTTCCGGCGAGGACGCGACCGATGAGCAAAACAACAAAAAACTTCTCAAACTTCTTACGGGCGTTTCTCTTAAAAAGCGTGGGGCGCGATACCGCTGTTTTGTCGCGCTCGCAAATAAAGACGGCCTCGTCAATGTCGTTAATGGAAGTTGCAGTGGTGTGATTTCATTAACGCCAAAAGGAAAGAACGGTTTTGGTTATGATCCACTTTTTTTTATTCCCCGCTTTAATCAAACCTTCGGTGAATTGGCGCCCACGATCAAAGCCACAATGAGCCATCGAGCCCACGCGTTAAAAAAATTCCGCACTATTCTTCAAAAATACTTTTAAGGCTGTCAAAAAGAAGGTTGCGCGTTTTTCTAAGGACGCCGGTTGAAGACATCGAATATTTCGGTTCTTTAAGACTGCCGGTGATTTTGATTGTTAAATAGCTGTCGCCCTGCGTTAAAATAGCGGTAATCGCTTTTTTGATGGAATCTGATTGTGCCAGCATCTCTTCGCTAAATTCCGTCACAACATCAAAGTTAAGATTTCCGTCAAAATCCATCCATCCGGCGGCCTCAAGTGTGACGGGCTGGCTGATCAAAGCAAAACGGCTGGTTGAAAGCCGCTGATTTCTAATCGTAAAATCTCCGCCGGCTTCATGGAAGGTAATATTTTCAAATTCGGGGACGAAGATATATTTCCCCAGCCCTTTAAACAAATTCAACTGCCACAGATTTCCGTCGGTAATAGCAACGGACCCCTCGCCTTCCACGCCTTCAAGCTTTAGCAAATCGCCATTGGCCAGAAACGATGCCGAAAGGGCCCCTGAAATATTTTGATTTTTCCAAATTGTGTCAGATTTTAATTTGGCAAGGTCGGTATTTGTGAGGCTCGATTCAATTTGAAAAGGGGCTGTCGCATTTTTGAGATTCGCGCGCAGATTTGCTTTTAATTCTCCATCATAGAAATTGGCGAGGAGGCTTAGTTGATTGATACTACGATTTTGTTGGTCAAGTTTGAGAGAAACGTTTTTTAAATGATAGCCGCTTAAAGAAATATCCGGGCTTTGGGCATCGAGAATCATCTGCCAATTTTTCCAATCATCAACAGGGCCTTTGAAGGAGCCGTTGAGATTGATAGCACCGACGGGATTCAACGGCTCAAGCTTGTCTTTCATTTGGGGAATCATTTGGGCAAGGTGGGAGAGATTAAAGGCAATGTTTCCCGTGAGGCTTACAAAAGGCGCCGTGCTTTCGGAAAGCCGGACGTTACCACTTGTATTGAAATTGACATCGAAATAATTCCCATCGAGCGTTAGAATATCGATGGAATTCTCTGAAACGCGTAGTTTTGTTTTTAACTTGAGATTGTCTGAGGCAAGGGTTGTTTCAACCACGGGCGAGGAAAGATCGTTCAATTTTCCGTTTAAAACATAAACGGTATCGCGAAACGTTCCTTTTAAATTTTTCCATGTGATCTCGTTGGGCGAGTAATCAAATTTTCCCGCGATTCCTGTTATTGTATCCGGCAGTTGCTCAAGTTTAAGAGCGGCTTCCTCTAAATCAGCCGTGAGGCGCAGCTTGGTATTATCGAAGGAAGCAGCCGGCCCTTTGTAATTGAGCTTCAGGCTGATGAAGCCCGTTAATTCTTCCCATTTTATTTTCTCGCGTATAGCGGAAGAAAGTTCTGGCGCGGTTTGCAGAATTTTTTCAATGGGGCCGCGCGACAAAGAGGCGCGGACATCAAGCAAAGGATTTTTAAAATTTGTCACGGCGCCGTCGAGCGTGAAACCTGTCTGCGAGAAATTTCCGGAAATATTTTCCAGGGAGATTTGCTCTGGCGCGTAACGGATTTTTCCTGTGATGGCGGATAATTCAAGCGCCGGATTCGCGCAAGAAGCGGCGGCATCGAAAAGTTCGGCGGTCGCGTTAATTTTGCTATCAGCCGAAGGCGGCAAGGCGCCGGAGTATTCCAACGCTGCCGAAGATTTCCCGGATAATTTTATTTTTCGCACAGTCATAAGCTCGGCGGGGAGAAAGGCGTTGATTTTTTCAAGGTCAATATCCGCAGCCTCTAAGCGCGCCTCAAGATGAGGCTCTTTAAAATTTGTGAGGGCTCCTGAAAGAGAAACGTTGGTTTCAAGGACGGAGGCGCTCAGAGCGTCTGTTTTTAGCTTGTCGGGCTCAAAAAATAATTTTCCCTTGATGATTTTGACTGTATCCACGTATGGCAGTCCGGAAAGGGCGCAGCCGGCAAGATCGAGCGTGCCGTCGTAATTTAATTTATTTTCAGAATTGGGGTTGTATTCAAGATTAAAATCAACGGAAGGGTTTCCGGCTAATGCATAATTGGGAGAAATGGTTACTTTGGCGTCGGCGAGCTGTGCCTTGCTTTTGATTTCTATTTTATTGTTTTGCATGGTGAGCGCGACTTCGGCGCTTAGAAAAACGGCATTTTCAACGGAAAGATTGGAAAGAGGGAGATAGGTTTTCACATACTTTGTCAGGGCGATATTCTGCGCGCGCAGCGTTGACGAGAGCTTTTTGTTTGAAAATTGATAAGTGCCTTGAAGGGACAAAGAAGAGGAAGGCGCGCCCGCGATGGCTGCCGAGCAGGAAAACTTGATGTGTTGAGGCAAGGCCAACTTGATTTTGAGGTTAATATTTTCGATGGTTTCCGTAAATTCTGGAGACAGAGCTTGGTCGATAAAGGAAACTTTTGCATTGTTGATCAAAAGTCCGCCGACAATGATATTGAAAGAAGATTTTACGGGTTTTGCAGTTTGTATTTTTTCAACGATGTCGCTGAAATTCCAAGAATTCTCTTGTCGGCGGACAGCAATGATTTGAGGGCCTGTCAGTGTGACCGAGGGGACAATGATTTTTTGTTCGCGCAAAAGAGGCAGGTAGAGGACGCGAAAAGATAGCTGGGGAATGGAAATAAACGGCGTTTGCGGCGAATCTTTTTCGAAAATGACAAAGTCCCTGACAACAAATCCTTTAAGAAAGGAAAAATCAACGGTGCCGACGCTCGTGCGGCGCCCGGTTGTTTCTTGCGTTTTTTCGACGACGATAGACTTTAATTTGGCGGGAAGGATGAATTTATTGATATAAAAGAATGCGAAGGCCCCTAAAAATATCAGGCAAGATACGAAGATGATAATTTTTTTCTTCATGCGCGCTCCCACATATTAAGATTTGCGCCAAAACACAACGCAGTTTATCACGAGCTGTTGCGCAAGTAAATACCCCATGATATACTGAACTACTTTTTGATACAGAAATAAAGCGATGGGGAAAATGTATTCAAGGCATCTCACCCTATCGGGTTCGATGCCATTAAAATTTTGTTTCACAAAATTTTAACGGGGAGTAGCGCAGCTGGCTAGCGCGCTTGCTTTGGGAGCAAGAGGTCGAGAGTTCAAATCTCTCCTCCCCGATTTAATTATGAGAAAGGGTTCTCCCGACGTTTTCTAAATGTGTATTTTGGTAGTCGGGACCCCGACTCCCACAATAAAAGGATGGAAAGCGTCGGGGAAATCCCGGCTCCCCGATTTTAATTAAGAAAGGAAACAATGGATTATCCTCTGTGGGTATGGGTTGTTTTTAATGCGTTTGTTGTGGGGATGCTGATTTTAGACCAGGTTATTTTTCACCGCAAGCCTCACGGTGTCACGATGAAGGAGGCTTTAGGCTGGAGCGCGTTTTGGATTGCGCTGGCACTGCTTTTTAACGCGGGAATTTTCCTTTTTCGCGGCCCCAAACCGGCGCTTGAATTCTTAACGGGCTACTTGATTGAGCTTTCCTTGAGTATTGACAATCTTTTTGTTTTCATGGTGATTTTTTCCTATTTTCGAGTCCCGGCGCAATATCAACACAAGGTTTTATTTTGGGGGATCGTCGGCGCGCAGGTGATGAGAGGTGTTTTTATTATCGCCGGTGTCGCGATGATTCATCGCTTTCATTGGCTGGTGTATGTGTTCGGGGTGTTTCTCATTTATACCGGGATAAAAATGTTAGTTCAAAAAGAAGGCGACATTCACCCGGAGCGTAATCCGATTTTTCTTTTTATCCGACGGATTTTGCCTGTGACGCAAGATTATGAAGGAGACAAATTCTGGCTGAAAAAAGCGGCGTCTTTTGCTTTTACACCGCTTTTTATCGTGCTTGTTGTGATTGATATTACGGATTTTGTCTTCGCGCTGGACTCGATTCCGGCTATCTTGGCGATTACCCTGGATCCTTTTATTGTTTATACCTCAAATATCTTCGCGATTCTGGGATTGAGGACGTTTTATTTTGTGCTGGCCAGATTTTTACAGTTATTTCATTATCTGCGTTTTGGGCTTTCCTTTATCCTGACTTTTGTCGGCGTGAAAATGGTTTTGGCCGATATTTTTAAAATACCCATCGGAGTTGCCTTGGGTGTTGTTATTTTAGCCTTGTTTTGTTCTGTTGGCGCTTCTATTCTTTGGCCGCAGAAGAAAAAAGAAGGCGCACAGTAGGTTCACCGCAGGTTCCAACCTTTTTTAATTCCTATGCAAACGCGCGACCATACAAAACTCATTTGTGATATCCATGAGCTGACGGGGCTTTTCGCGGACACAACAAGCCTTGAGGCCTGCCTGCAGAAAATTGTCGTCATGATTTCCGAACATATGCAGACGGATGTATGCTCGATCTATCTTTTTTACGAGGACACCGAAGAGCTGGTATTGACGGCGACCAAAGGGCTTCATCCGCGCTCGATTGGGACGGTCAAAATGAAATTGGGGGAAGGCCTGACAGGTTTGGCGCTTAAAGAACTTCGGCCGATTTGCGAAAAAAATGCCAGCCGTAATTCCTATTTCAAGTATTTTCCCGGAATCGGCGAGGAAAAATATGAGTCGTTTCTGGCGGTGCCCATTGTCCGAGGCAACCGCCGTATCGGGGCCATGGTTATCCAAAACACAAAGAAGGATTATTTTACCGATGAGGATGTGCGGGTTCTGCGCGCGATCACCTCTCAGCTGGCCAATACCATTGAGACGACAAAACTTTTGATGACAATCCGCGAGGGCGACGGTAAAAAAGCGGAGCCTTTAGGAAAAGAGCGGTTGAAATTTCTGAAAGGAAAGATTGGGTCCAGCGGCCTCGCCTTAGGCGAGGCCGCCGTCATGGGCGCCTCGCATCTCGATGAGCTTTTGTCCCGTGAAAAAAAGAATTCCGCTTATAGCCTGGAGGATTTTAAAAGGGCGCTTCATACATCCGAAGAGGAGCTAAAGAAGCTCCAGGCGGACATCGAGAAAAACCTTTCGGATGTCGCCTCGCTCATTTTCACGGCCCAGCGCCTGATGCTCAAGGATAAGGCTTTTGTTGACTCAATCCTGTCTCTCATGGACAAAGGCGTCAATCCCGCGCAGGCGATTTTAGAAACGGTGAAAAAATACATAGCGGCCTTTGAAACCATGACGAACAGTTATTGGCGGGAAAAAAGCCATGACGTCGAAGATGTCGGCCGGCGGCTTCTTAAAAATCTTGTCGGATTTGAGGAAGCGGATGTGGATTATCAAAACCGCATCATTGTCGCCCGCGAACTTTTTCCATCGGACATCTTCAAACTTTTTTCGCAGAAAATCAAAGGGATTGTGCTTTTAAGCGGCGGGGTCAGCTCTCATCTTTCCATTTTGGCGCGTTCGCTCAATATCCCGCTTGTCATTGTTGATGAGCCGGAACTTTTGCATTTAAGCGCGGGGACGCCGCTCATTCTCGACGCGGATGCCGGCAATGTTTATATTAACCCGACGGAAAAGATTACCGCGCCTTTTCGCGAGAGAGAGCAGGCCTTGCAGCAGATCAGTAAAACACCGAAATCCCAGGGGCCGACGCTGACAAAAGACGGTGTGCGCATTCTCCTTCTTTCCAATATCAATTTGCTGGGCGATCTAAAAATTGCCCGAGCGCTTCACAGCGAAGGCGTGGGGCTTTATCGCAGCGAATTTCCTTTTCTGGTGCGAAGCAATTTCCCCAGCGAAGAGGAGCAATTTGTTATTTATCAGAAGCTCATCGAGGGAATGCCGGGCAAAGAGGTAACATTTCGCACGCTGGACATCGGCGGAGACAAGGTCCTGTCGTATTACACGTTTGAAAAAGAGGAAAATCCTTTTTTGGGGATGCGTTCGATTCGCTTTTCCTTGGCGCACAAGGATATTTTTGCCCAGCAAATCCGGGCCATCTTGAAAGCCGGGGCAGGGGTGGATTTAAAGATCATGTTTCCGATGATTTCTTCCGTGGATGAATACCTCGAGGCCAGGGATGTTGTCCTCTCGTGCCTGCGGGATTTAAAAAAAGAGAAGGCCATCTTCCACGATAAGCCGAAGTTGGGAGCGATGATTGAACTTCCGTCGGTATTGGAAATCATCGAGGCGCTGACGGAGGAAACTGATTTTCTTTCTATCGGCACCAATGATTTTGTCCAATATCTTTTGGCGGTTGACCGCACCAACGAAAAGGTGGCGGATTTGTATTTGGCCCACCATCCTTCGGTTTTGCGCGCGCTTAAGAAAATCGCGCAAACCGCCCAGCATTTTAACAAAGAACTTTCCATCTGCGGCGATATGGCCCAGGATGAAAAGTATCTTCCTTTCCTTTTGGGTATCGGAATCAGCCGTTTTAGCGTTGATTCCCGGTATCTTCCCAGGGTCAGAGCGGCTATTCAGGGGATTCAATTTGCCGAGGCCAGGAAAAAGGCCAATCTTCTGCTGACCAAAGCAACCCTGCGTGATATTGAGAAAATCCTCGCTTGAAGCACGGGCGTGCCTCTGAATTTAAAAAGAGAAAAAGGCCGAAAGGCGTGATTTTTTAGCGCCGAAATAATTGACACCCTCGTCGTTTTTCTATATAATGAGCGCCTCATGTTAGGTTTTGAGTCGAGTTTGTTCCTTCTTTTTTATCGTCGGAAAATCACACAACAAGGAGTCATTTCTTGGAACCAAACGAGATAAGATCCGCCCGGCTTACCAAGCTCAAAAGCCTGCGGGATAAAGGGTTATCCGCTTACGGCGGGGGGGGGGGG